>Ga0247843_1000204_pt1:2500-140030 | contig 140030 bp, 130 predicted proteins | sample LaCruzMarch2017__FD_192420 | JGI IMG/M metagenome (GOLD analysis project Ga0247843, IMG submission 192420) | Freshwater microbial communities from meromictic Lake La Cruz, Castile-La Mancha, Spain - LaCruzMarch2017_8m | ecosystem: Environmental > Aquatic > Freshwater > Lake...
GTCATGGTTAAGTGGGAAAGCATGTGGGAATGCTTAGACAACCAGGAGGTTGGCTTAGAAGCAGCCATCCTTTAAAGATAGCGTAACAGCTCACTGGTCAAGCGTTCCTGCGGCGAAGATGTAACGGGTCTTAAACCATGCACCGAAGCTCAGGGTTTGCAGTTTACTGCAAGCGGTAGCGGAGCGTTCCGTAAGCCTGCGAAGGGATACTCGTGAGAGATCCTGGAGGTATCGGAAGTGCGAATGATGACATGAGTAGCGATAAAGAGTGTGAGAGACACTCTCGCCGAAAGTCCAAGGGTTCCTGCGCAATGCTAATCAGCGCAGGGTTAGCCGGCCCCTAAGTCGAGGCAGACATGCGTAGACGATGGGAACCACGTTAATATTCGTGGGCCAGGTGGTAGTGACGGATCATGCAGGTCTGTATCCTCTTATCGGATTGAGGGTGCAGTGAGCTGGTTCCAGGAAATAGCTCCACCAATATTGACCGTACCCTAAACCGACACAGGTGGACTGGTAGAGCATACCAAGGCGCTTGAGAGAACTATGCTGAAGGAACTCGGCAAATTGCACGCGTAACTTCGGGATAAGCGTGACCTCTATGCGGGCAACCGTGTAGAGGTGGCACAAACTAGGGGGTAGCGACTGTTTATCAAAAACACAGGGCTCTGCGAAGTTGCAAAACGACGTATAGGGTCTGACGCCTGCCCGGTGCCGGAAGGTTAAAAGGAGATGTGCAAGCATTGAATTGAAGCCCCGGTAAACGGCGGCCGTAACTATAACGGTCCTAAGGTAGCGAAATTCCTTGTCGGGTAAGTTCCGACCTGCACGAATGGCGTAACGACTTCCCCACTGTCTCCAGCATAGACTCAGCGAAATTGAATTCCCCGTGAAGATGCGGGGTACCTGCGGTCAGACGGAAAGACCCCATGAACCTTTACTCTAGCTTTGCGCTGGCATTCGTGTCGGCATGTGCAGGATAGGTGGTAGGCTTTGAAGTTTGGACGCTAGTTCGAATGGAGCCGCAAGATGAGATACCACCCTTACTGGCATGGATGTCTAACCGCGGTGTAACAGCATCCGGGACAGCGCATGGTGGGGAGTTTGACTGGGGCGGTCGCCTCCCAAAAAGTAACGGAGGCGCGCGATGGTGGGCTCAGACCGGTCGGAAATCGGTCGTCGAGTGCAATGGCATAAGCCTGCCTGACTGCGAGACTGACAAGTCGAGCAGAGACGAAAGTCGGTCATAGTGATCCGGTGGTCCCGCGTGGAAGGGCCATCGCTCAACGAATAAAAGGTACTCTGGGGATAACAGGCTGATACTGCCCAAGAGTCCATATCGACGGCAGTGTTTGGCACCTCGATGTCGGCTCATCACATCCTGGGGCTGGAGCAGGTCCCAAGGGTATGGCTGTTCGCCATTTAAAGTGGTACGTGAGCTGGGTTCAGAACGTCGTGAGACAGTTCGGTCCCTATCTGCCGTGGGTGTAGGAATGTTGAGAAGAGCTGACCCTAGTACGAGAGGACCGGGTTGGACGAATCTCTGGTGGACCTGTTGTGGCGCCAGCCGCAGTGCAGGGTAGCTATATTCGGACGGGATAACTGCTGAAAGCATCTAAGCAGGAAGCCTCCTTCAAAACGAGCATTCCCTTGAGAGCCGTGGAAGACCACCACGTTGATAGGCCAGATGTGGAAGAGCAGTAATGCTTGAAGCTGACTGGTACTAATAGCTCGATTGGCTTGATCGTTCTCATTAGTCAATGCTCGCAGAGATGCGGCTTGAACGAGATTGATCGGTCGGACATGCGTGTCCTAAAGCACCTCTAAACTAAACTCTAAGGTCTCAAATCCAGAATTCACCCGCATGTTTTTCGCCGATCTGGTGGTAATTGCACAGGGCCCAGAACCCGATCCCATCCCGAACTCGACCGTTAAACCCTGTTGCGCCAATGGTACTAAGTCTCAAGGCTTGGGAGAGTAGGTCGCTGCCAGGTCTGCCAAGAACATGCGTGTCTCTTTAGATGTCGAAATTGAGAACCCCGTTGCCGTAAGGCAGCGGGGTTTTGCTTTTGGCTGCGCTCGGGCGCATCACAATCCCCGGCGCAGGCTTTCTCGCACCGCTGCGCCTGCCTATATCTCTGCCAACACCGGAGGTTTCCCATGCTCGATGCCAAATTCCCCGTCACCCGTACCGATGCCGAGTGGCAGGCGCGCCTCACGCCCGAGCAGTATTACGTTATGCGCCAGCATGGCACCGAGCGGCCGGGTTCCTGCGCCCTTCTGCACGAGCATCGCCCGGGTAGCTTTTCCTGCGCCGGCTGCGACACGCCGTTGTTCGAGGGCAAGCTCAAGTTCGAGTCCGGCACCGGCTGGCCCAGCTTTAACGATCCGATTCCGGGCTCGACCGAGAACACCGTCGACAAAAGCCACGGCATGGTCCGCACCGAAGTGCATTGCGCCACCTGCGGCGGCCACCTGGGGCATGTCTTCCCCGACGGACCGCCCCCGACGGGCCTGCGCTATTGCATCAACGGCGTGGCACTGACGTTCAACCCCGCCTGAGATTGTCTGGCAGAAACGACGACGCCGGTCCCCTGGGGCCGGCGTTTTGCTGTTCATACTCTGGTCATTGTCCGTTCATCTTTGCGGCTATAGGCTCGTTTTAGAGACCAAAAATGAGGGAATCGGCATGATCAGGGCCAGTGTTTTGGCACTCGCAGGGAGCATTTTGGCGGCCGGCGGGGCGCTCGCAGGGCCGGCCGATGACGCGCTTTTCGGCCCAGGATCCGGCACTGACCGGGCGCTCGCCTGCTTTGTCCGCCACTACGACGCCGCCCATCTGGCCAGCCATCCCCAGCAAAACGTCACCGACATGCTGGTGCTGGTCGACCGTCCTGCCCCAGTCGAGGGCGACGTCTGGTATACCCTTGCGCTGGGCGTCAATTTCCGCAACGTGGCCGCTCAGATGCAGGTTTCCGGCGGCTGCGGTGCCATGGATGATGGGACCAAGTTGCTCGGCTGTGGCGTTGATTGCGACGGTGGCCAGATCGACGTGCGGCCACGCGACGCCAATTCTGTCCTCGTGGATATCCCTTTTGGCGCCCGCACTTACAACCCGTCGAGCGATGCCGAGGATCCGCCAGAGGCCGCCTTCGGGGAAGACGATAAGCTGTTCCGGCTCGATCGCGCCGATCTCAATCAATGTCTCAGCCTGGTGTATGATGATGAGCTCAAGGCCAAGATCGCCGCAGTCCGCTAGCGTCAGTCGCCGCGGGCTGGTGGCGCGTCTGTTGGCCGCCGGGGCAGCCGGTGCCGTCGCATTCCGCGCGTCCGCCGAGGAGGCGCCGCCGAGAATGCGCGTCGCCTATCACCTCAGCGACGCCGACAAGGTCGGCTTTGTCGTCGGCAACATCGAAAATCACATCGTCGGCGCGGGCGGCGCGGACAAGATCGACATCGTGCTTGTCGTACATGGCCCGGCCCTTACCGCCTTCCACCAGAGCAAGGCCAACCCGGATGTGACTAAGCGCCTGGCCGGTCTCACTAAAACCGGGCTCGAACTCAACGCCTGCGGCAATACCATGCGGGGCCAGCAGGTCGAACTCGCCGATCTTCTGCCCGGCTTTGTCCGTGTGGATCAGGGCGGCGTCACGCGCCTGGCCGAGTTGCAGGCACAGGGTTTCGCCTATCTGCGGCCATAAGTGCTTGTCGCCGATCCGCTCTGATGCCAGAAACCGGCCATGAGCACGCTTGACGTTCAAGACCATCTGACCAAAGCCCTTGCCCTGCACCAGCAGGGCGACCTGGCGGCGGCCGAGCCGATCTATCGGAAAATTCTCGCGCACAGCGCCGAAGAAGCCACCGCTCTTTCGCTCCTCGGCACACTCTGTCTGCAGACCGGGCGCGACAAGGAGGCGGCAGACCTGCTCGAACGGGCGATCGCGCTCAAACCCGACGAACCCGGCTGGCTCGCCAATCTGGGTGTCGTGCTTCGCAAGCTCGAGCGCTACACCGAAGGCGCAGACGCGCTCCGCCGCTCGCTCGAGCTCAAGCCCGATGCGCCGGAGACGGTGAGCAATCTCGGGCTCGTCCAGCACCAGCTTGGCGATTTTCTGCAAGCTATTGAGAGCTTTAAGGCCGCCATTGCACTGCGGCCGAACCTTGCTGGCCCACATATCAACCTGGGGACGACCTATCTGCACCTCGAACTGTTCGAGGAGGCCGCAGCCAGCTTCCGCCAGGCCATTGCCCTGCAACCGCGTCACGCCTTCGCGCACAGCAACCTGGGCATGGCGTTGATCAGACTTGGACAATTGCAGGCAGCGGAGAGTGAATTTCGCGCAGCCGTCACGCTCGCGCCGAAAACTGCTGAGGGCTGGCGAGGTCTCGGAATGGCCTTGCGAGACCAGGGTCGCATGGAGGATGCGCTCAACGCCTACGAGCAGGCGCTGGCTCTAGATCCCAACGATCCTGCCGCCTATCAGGGCCTCCTTTTCAACCTCAACTATCTCAGTCGTGGCACGCCGGCCCAGGCTCTGGCGGTGGCCAAACACTTCGAGACGCTTGTCAAGGCACCGTCGGTCGCTGCCCATGCGAAGGCCACGGATAGGACACGGAAGCTCAGGGTCGGCTTCGTTTCAGCGGATTATCGCTCGCATCCGGTCGGCCAATTCTTCGGGCATCTGCTGCCGCTTTTCGACCGCGACCAAGTCCACGTCGTCGCTTTCGCAAATCAAAGCGAAAGCGATCAGACGACGTTGCAGATGAAGGCCAATGCCGACGCGTGGCATCCAATCAAGACGCTGAGCGACGAAGCAGCAGCGGAGCTGATTCGGGACGAGAAGATCGATATCCTGGTCGACTTGTCCGGGCACACCGGCGGCAACAGGATGAAGCTGTTCGCACTTCGCCCTGCGCCTGTCCAGGCAACGTGGCTGGGCTATTCCGGTACGACCGGCCTTTCCGAGATCGACTACATCATCGCTGACATAGCGATCATTCCTCCGGAGCACGACGTCAACTATTCCGAGCGCCCGATCCGTTTGCCGGGGAGCTATCTTTGCTACCGCCCGCCCGAGTTCTCTGGGCTGACACCGGAGGTCTCGGCGACCCCAGCCTTGCGTAATGGCTATGTGACCTTCGGCACCTACAACAATATCTACAAGATCAGCGATGCAACTGTCGCGTGCTGGGCAGACCTCCTCAAAGCCGTGCCGACCAGCCGCCTGTTGCTCAAGCATCGCGTCTTCTCGACGGACGACGGAACGGACGCAATGCATAAGCGGTTTGCCGACCACGGCATTTCCGCTGCAAGGCTAATGCTCAAGGCGCCGATTGCCAGTCATTTCCTCCACTTCCAAAGCTATGGCGAGATGGATATCGCGCTCGATCCTTTCCCCTATAACGGCACCACCACGACATGCGATGCGCTCTGGATGGGTGTTCCGCTGGTCACGTTGATTGGCGACCGGTTCATTTCGAGGGTCGGGGCAAGCCTGGTCCGCACTGTGGGGCTGGGCGATCTGGCTGCACAGACGGTTGACGACTATGTCGATATCGCCCGACGCCTCGCCGCCGACTTGCCGCGGCTGACCGACATCCGGTCGCGGCTGCGGCAAGACATGATGGCCTCGCCGCTCGGCGACGCGCCGCGCTTTGCGCGCGATCTCGAGAGCGTGTTCCGACAAATGTGGCAGCGGTGGTGCGACACTCCGGCGTGAACATTCAGGCCCAGCTGCAGGAGGCGTTCGCGCATTATCAGGCCGGACGCGTCGATGCCGCGGCGGCCACGTGCCGCTCCGTGCTTCAGGCGGATCCTGCGGCGGCCGATGCACATCACCTGCTTGGCATCATCGCCTTCCGCGCGGGCCAATTCGCCGAAGCGGCGGCCCATGTGCAGCAGGCCATCGCGGCCAATTCCCGACAAGCGGAGTTTCGCAACACGCTGGGCGCCATCGAGCGTGCCAGCGGGAATCTCGATGGTGCCATCGCTGCCTTCGAAGCCGCGCTACGGCTCCGGCCGGACCATGCGCAAGCCCTTGCCAATCTGGGAAATGCGCTCGCACAGGCCGAACGCTTTGCCGACGCGGCAGCCCAGTTTCGCGCGGCTCTGAAACTGGCGCCGCACTCGCCTGGGGTCCTCAACAACCTTGGCAATGTGCTACGGGAGCTGGGAGAGATCGACGCGGCGATCGACTCCTTCACCGCGGCGCTGCGCCTCAACCCGAAATACCCCGAGGCCCTTGCCAATATGGGTGTGGCGCTGATGGCGTCGGAGCGCTTCGAGGAGGCCATTGCGGCCTATCGTCAGGCGCTGGGGTTCGATCCGACGCACATGGCAGCCCTGGTCAATATCGGCAATGCCCTGCTGGTGACCGGAGCGCACCAGGAAGCTCTGGACTATTATGCCAAGGCTCTCGCGCAGGGGGCCGATTTCGCAGCGCTGCACTACAATATTGCCGCCTTGCAGAACTACCGGGACGAAGCGGACCCTGCAGAAACACTCCGTCTTGCCCGCACCTATGGCAGCAAGCTCACGGCCGGCGCCGGAACGCCCGTCGAAAGAGCGCCAGAGCCAGAGCGTCGGCTGCGGGTTGGTCTGGTGTCCGGCGACCTCCGGCATCACGCCGTCGCCGGTTTTCTGCTGCCGATGCTTGCGGCACACGACCCGGCGCAGCTGAGCTTTGTGGCTTATTCCACCAGCCGGGTCGAAGACGTGATGACTGCCACCCTGCGCCAGCATATCGGGCTCTGGCGCAGCCTGCGGGGCGTTACGGCCGAGGCGGCCGCACGTCAGATCCGCGAAGACGGCATCGATATCCTGATCGACCTTTCCGGTTATACCGACGGCGCGCGACTCGATGTGTTTGCGCAAAAGCCGGCGCCCATCCAGTTCGGCTGGTTGGGCTATTCGGGTACAACCGGCCTTGCTGCCATGGACTACGTCCTGGCCGATCGCTGGGTGGCCCCGGCGGACAGCGCCGACCAGTTCTCAGAAGCCATCTGGCGGCTGCCCGACAGTTATCTCTGCTTCGGTACGCCCGACTGGCCGGCGCCGATGCCGCTGCCGGCCCTGTGCAACGGCTATGTCACCTTCGGCAGCTTCAACAATATCGGCAAGCTCGGTCCGCGGACACTCGAATGCTGGATCCGCGTGCTGCAGGCCGTGCCGGAGAGCCGGCTTGTCTTGAAATCCTCGCGGGGCGGCGTCCAGAACCGGCTCGCCGAGCTTGAGTCCGCATTCGCTGCTGCCGGCATCGCGGCTTCGCGCCTGCGGTTGATCGATCGGCTGCCAGACAAGGCGGCGCATCTGGCGCTCTATGGCGAGCTCGATATCGGACTTGACCCCTTTCCCTACAACGGCACCACCACGACCTGCGAGGCGCTGTGGATGGGCGTGCCGGTTCTCACCCGGAAGGGCGACAGCTTTGTGTCGCGCGTCGGCGAAAGCCTGCTGCAGACCATTGGCCTGCCCGATTGGATCGCCGCCGATACTGACGATTACGTGAGCAAGGCGCACCACCTTGCCGCTGATATCGCTGGGCTGGCCGAGTTGCGCGATGGCTTGCGCCAGCGTTTCCGGCAGTCTGCGCTCAGCGACGCGCCGCGCTTTGCCCGCAATTTCGAGTCCGGCTTACGCCAGATGTGGCGGCAGTGGTGTGCCGTGCAGGCCCCGTCGCCGCCAGACGCATAGGTTGGCCTTAATCTGATCAGCATCGTCCTGCATCAGGCGGATGTCACATTAACCCGGCATATTATCCAGATGAAGCTTTTTGACTTTCGCGCCCTCGCCGAGCCCTTCCTGGCCGTGCTGATCTCTGTCGTCGTCGCTTTGCCGGCGAGCGCCCAGGTCACCATCTTTTCGCCCTTCAACCTCAAGGAAGCGATGGATGCCGGTGTGCGCAAGCATGGCGATCTGCCCTACGCCGATGGCGAGCGCAAAAAGCTCGACATCTATCGCCCCGACGACACCAGCGGCGGGCCGGCGCCGGTGGTGATGTTCATTTATGGCGGCGCCTGGCGCGCTGGCGATCGGTTCGAGTATGAGTTCGTCGGCCGGGCGCTGGCCGCCAACGGCTTTGTCGTGGTGATCCCGGATTATCGGCTCTGGCCGGAGGCAAAATACCCCGACTTTATCGAAGACAACGCGCAAGCGATGAAGTGGGTCGAGGACAATATTGCCGGCTATGGTGGCGACAAGACCCGCTTCTTTCTCGCCGGACATTCTGCCGGCGCCTATAACGCGGTGATGCTGGCGCTCGATGGCTCCTTCCGGCAGGACTATGGCGTCACCATGCCGATCCGGGCAGTAGCGGGCATTTCGGGGCCCTATAATTTCTACCCGTTCGAATATGGGCAGGTCAGCGAGACATTTGGCGAGGCCCCCAATCCGGAAGGCACGCAGCCGGTCAACTTGGTTACCAGTAATACGCCACCGATGCTGCTGGCCTCGGGCACCAGCGATCCGATCGTGCGCCGCCAGAACAGCGAGGTGCTGGCAAGCCGGCTCCGGGCCCAGGGCATCTGGGTCACAGAGAAGTATTACGAAGGCTATGGCCATCTTGAGCCGGTGATCGCCATGGGCATGCTGTGGCGTTGGCGGATGCCGGTGCTGAAAGATGTCGTGGATTTCTTCCAGACCTTCGGCGCCTTTCCGAGCGGCACGCCGCGACCGGTCTTTACGCCCGAGGCGCCACAGAGCCCGGAAGATCCAATGCAGGCGCTCATCGCCGATCTGGATGCCACGCTCGATCCGATCACCACCGGTCGGCGAAACGAGTGATCAGACGTTGACCCGATTGAGCCGGCTGGCGAGTTCCTCGCCGAACCGGCTCATGGCGCCCTTGATCACCTGTCCGACGACCACGCTGCTCGTCGCGTAGAATTTCTGCGATTGTTCGGTGGCCAGAAAGTCGAGATAGATGTCGAGGTCGTCGTCGCTGAGCGCCTGATAGGCGTAGGCGATGATGGCCCGCTGTGTGCTGAGGACTTCGAGTTCGACGCCGGGCAGGATCTGGGCAAGTTGCGCATCGATTTCCTCCCAGGGGATTTCGATGTCGCCTGTGGCGCCGGACGTGGCCATGCTCAACATCATCCCGCGCATGGCCTCGCCCAGCACGGCCCGGCTGATGTCGGCGCTGACCAGCGTCATGATGTCGTCGATCTGACGCTCGCGTCGGCTGCCCGGCACCAGGTCGCCGAGGATATTCAGGCCCTGGTCACGCGCCGCAAATTGCTCACTCACCGGCAATTGCTGCACACCAACCTCGATGGCCGTTATCCGCTTGCCGAAATCTGAGCGGAAGAAGTCCGACAGCGCCTGCAACTCGCCTCTGCTGAACCGTCCTTCGAGGGCGCTCGCGATCTGGGCATGCAACTGGTCGGCCTTGAACACATCGGAGGCGGTCTGTTTCCAGATGGCGGCAAAGGCAGGTGGCACCTGCTGGCCCTGCACTTCGGGCGAGGTCGCAATGGTCTCTGCGAACGAGGTGAAGATCTGATCGAGCGCGGAGGCCTGCATCAGCTCTTGGGTACTCATCGGAGCGCTTTCCGGCGCCATCTGGCCGGTTGCAGGCGGTGCGGCGTAGGCAGAGGTCGGCGTCAAGACAGCCAACAGGATGACAGCGAGGGTGCGGCTCAGCATGGAGGCTCTCCTTTGCGATCACGATAACGGCCTGCCGGCTGAACCGGCGATGAACTCGGCTTCGTCTTTCGACAGGGTCGACGGGTTTTGCTGCGGCCTGCTAGTGTCGGGCGCAAAGGGAGTTCACCATGAAATATGTCCGACTGGGTCGAACCGGCCTCCAGGTCTCGCGCCTCTGCCTTGGCTGCATGAGCTTTGGCGATCCCAATCGCGGCTCGCATAGCTGGACGCTGCCCGAAGATCAGAGCCGGCCCATCCTGCGCGCCGCGTGGGAAGCCGGGATCAATTTCTTCGATACGGCCAATGTCTACTCGCTGGGATCGAGCGAGGAAATTACGGGCAAGATCCTCAAGGAGCTGGCCCCGCGGCAGGATCTGGTCATCGCCACCAAGGTCCACGGCGTGATGCGGCCAGGCGCCAATGGCAGCGGCCTGTCGCGCAAGGCGATCATGAACGAGATCGATGCCTCGTTGCAGCGCCTGGGGACTGACTATGTCGATCTCTATCAGATCCACCGCTTCGACCCGAACGTGCCGATCGAGGAAACGCTCGAGGCCCTGCACGACGTCGTCAAGGCCGGAAAGGCCCGTTATATCGGCGCCTCGTCGATGTATGCGTGGCAGTTCACCAAGCTGTTGCTGACGGCCGAGCGCAATGGCTGGACGCGCTTCGTCTCCATGCAAAACCACCTCAACCTGATGCATCGTGAAGAAGAGCGCGAGATGCTGCCGCTCTGCATTGATCAGGGGATCGGCCTTATTCCCTGGTCGCCGCTTGCGCGGGGCCGCCTGGCACGTCCTTGGGGAGAAGTGACTGGGCGGACCGAGACCGACGAGTTCGGCAAGACGCTCTACAATGCCGGCAGCGCCGCGAACCCAGCCATCAATGCTGCCGTCGAGGCCATCGCCAGGGCGCGCGGCGTCAAGATGGTGGATATTGCGCTGGCCTGGGTGCTGCAGAAGCAACCGGTGGCAGCGCCGATCATCGGCGCCACCAAGCTTTCTCACATTTCCGATGCGCTCGGCGCGCTCGACATTGTCCTGACACCGGACGAGATCGCCTCACTGGAAGCACCCTACAAGGCGACCGGCTTTATGGGCTTTTGAGGCATACCTCGGGCGATGGCGCTGTCCTTTACGGGCGTTGGGCGTGATCGCGGCGGTGTCGTTGCTCAGCGAACTTCGTCGATCTCGACTGATTCAGCCGAGCGTCTGTTGGGTCCGTGAAAGACCGCTTCGATGTTGTTGCCATCCGGATCAAGCACGAAGGCGCCATAGTAGCCCGGGTGATAGGGACGCTCGCCGGGCGCGCCGTTATCAATGCCACCGGCGGCCAGCGCGGAAGCATAGAAGCGGTCGACCATGGCCCGATGGGCCGCCTGGAAGGCCAGGTGGATACGGGTGGGAACCGTTGCGGCGTCGGCAGCATCGACCCAGAGCTCGTCGCAGGTAAAGGCGTGCTCGCCTATGCGAATGACCTGCCGATCCAGAGCGGCAAGCGCGGCCTCATAAAACGCCCGCGTCCTGGGCAGGTCGCGTGCCCGCAGGTGCACGTGGTCGATCAATCGTCCCCGGTGATGGGTCATTCACGCTCTCCGTGTGATAGAACGAAGAGTGAACGAAACGCGAGCGCCGTGCAACAGAAAACCGACCGCCATGCGACGGTCGGCCTCTTGAAAAGGGCAGGGGGCTACTCGGCCTTGTCGGCTGAAACCGAATTCAGCTGGCCATACTTCTCCACGCCAATGGTGTTGAGCAGCTGCAGCTGGGTTTCGAGGAAGTCGATATGGCCTTCCTCGTCGGCCAGCAGCTCTTCGAACAGGTTCTTGCTCACATAGTCGCCCAGCGACTCGCAGAGTTCGCGCGAAGCCTTGTAGGCCTTGCGCGCGTCATACTCGCCCGCCAGGTCGGCCTCGAGCACTTCCTTGATGGTCTGACCAATCCGCAACGGCGCAACCCGCTGCAGATTGGGGTGGCCTTCGAGGAAGATGATGCGCTCGATCAGCTTGTCGGCGTGGTGCATCTCTTCGATGGACTCGGCGCGTTCCTTGGCAGCCAGTTTGCTGTAGCCCCAGTCATTGAGCAGCCGAAAGTGCACCCAGTACTGGTTGACGGCGCCGAGTTCGAGAAAGAGCGCTTCGTTAAGCCGCTCGATGACCTGTGCTTCGCCCTTCATGGCGACCTCCTGTGCGTTTGCGTCGCAAGGCAGGCGGCTTGGGGGGAATCACTGCTCCGGGCCCGGCGGCCGCTGCCAGCTGGAGGTGGTACTCTTCTGTGACGGCAGTGATAATGTCCACCACATTTGGCACGCAACCACTGCACTTGCAGCGTTTTTCGAGCTCGCGGTACACTTTGGCCGGCACGATGATGGCCCACGGGTCCTCATCGAGGAGCCCGATGATCACCCGCTTGATGTCCCTGTCGGTAATGACATTGCACTGGCAGACGAGCATGGGTGAGGCGTCAGGTGGGCGGCGGCGGGAACGCGCATACAACCCAGCATTAACCTGATTGTCAACGTCATATTAAGGTCTTGGCTAACAGGGCATGGTGGCAACGAGTGGTTTGTCTGCCGCGCGCGCCATGGCATAAGGCCCCGGTCACCCGACGGAAGGCGTCATGGACGAACCGGCTTCACACCTCCCCCGCCCATTGGCGCCGCTTGGCCTGCTCAAGGCCCTCGCCACAATGTTCGTGCTCTACAAGGTCGTGCTGCTTTTTTCGGCCGGCGTCTTTCAGGACGAGGCCTACTATTGGCTCTGGGGGCAGCACCCGGCACTATCCTATTTCGATCATCCGCCGCTCAACGCCTGGCTGCAGGGGCTCGCCGGTGCGATCTTCGGCTGGAACAAGCTCGGGCTGCGCATTGTCGTCGCCCTTGCCCTGTGCGCCGATATCGTCCTCATCTGGCTGATATCGAAGCGCGTCGCCTGGGACTGGCCGGAACATTTCTGGCGCACGCTGCTGCTGTTTCTGGCGACGCCGGTGTTTTTTGCCGTCACTGCGGTGGCGCTGCCCGATCACCTGCTGCTGACCTTCAGCCTGGCAGCGCTCTATTTTTTCATCTCCTTCCTGCAGCGCTGGCCGGAACTGCCGCGCTGGCGCGACCTCTATTTCGGCGCCGCCTGCCTGGGCCTGGCGGGACTGTCGAAATACAATGCGGCCTTTCTCGGCCTGGGGCTGGCCTTCTACATCGTGCTGGTCCCCCGCGCCCGGCCGCTGTTGCTCAAACCGCAACTCTATCTGGCCGGCGCCATCGCCATCGCCCTGCAGGCGCCGGTGCTGATCTGGAACCTGCAGCAGGCCATGGCGTCCTATGGGTTCATCCTGGGCACGCGGCATTCGGGCCTGGGGTCTGCCGGCTTGGGTGGTCTGAGTGCCTGGCTGATCGGCTTTGTGCTGCTGGTCGGGCCGTTCCTGATCGTGCCGCTGCTGGACTTTGCCGTCGTCAAGCGGCGCCGCGGCGAGGGCGTGGCGCGCGTCACTTTCTGGATTTCGACGCTGGCCATCCTGGGCATTGCCGGCTTTACCACCACGCTATTCCACTGGAATCTGGTGGCCTACCTGGCCGCTCTGCCTTTTCTGGCCTTCCACATGCGCTGGCGCTGGCTCACCTGGCTGCATGTCGCCTATGGCGCGGCCTTTCTCAGCTTCATGGTGGTCAACTATTCCTTCGTGCCGCTGACCGACGTGAAGGCGCTGAGCGACGAAGCAACGAGCTGGGCCTATGGCTGGGACGAGACCGCCCAGGCGGTCGATGCGGCCCGCACGACGCACCAGACGGGCTTTGTCGCCACGGCCGACTACACCACCGCGGCGCTCCTGGGCTACGCCCTGCGGGACAAGGATGTCACTAGCCTCAACGCGAAAAAAGACCAGTTCGACTACTGGTTCGATGCAGCCGCGCACGAGGGCCAGGATGCGCTGCTGTTCGGCGACAGCTGGCGCCCGCTGACCACCGACGTCACGGCGCACTTTCGTGAGGTGGTGCTGCTGCAGGAAATTCCGGTCCTTGTCGGGGGCAAGGAGGTCAACCTGCATCAGATCTTCCTCGGCCGGGGCTTCAGCGCCATTCCGAACTAGCTTGCAGCCGTCCGTTCATCGATTATGGTCGTGACCGAGGCGCGCCCGGAGACGACCGACATGGCCAGACTTTCGACTTCAGGACTGGTGTTTGCCGCATTGGCCTGCCTTGCGACCCCCGCCATGGCCCAGACTGCCATTGAAGAATGCGCAGCCCAGGCCGCAAGTCAGTACGAACCAGGCTTTGAGAACATCGGCCGCGACATGGCCGCCATCGATGCCACGGTCGCGGTGGAAGTGTGCGAGAGGGCGCATCTCGAGGCGCCCTATTCGATCGTGGTCAAGGCCTGGCTGGCGCGCGCCTATCTCTGGGCGGGACAATCGGACAAGGCCGTGCCGCTTCTCAACGTCTCGGCAGCGGGCGAAAACGTGGTGGCCCTGGCGCTCTTTGGCGACAAGCTCATCATCGGCGACGGCGTCGAACAGGACATTCCGCGTGGCACGCAGATGCTGCAACTGGGCGCCAATGCCGGCTTTGCGCCGGCGCAGAACAGCCTCGGGCTGTCTTACGATATCGGTGAGGGCGTGGCCGAGGACGATGTGCAGGCCGCCCGCTGGTATCGCGCCGCGGCGGTGCAGGGCCTGCCGCGCGCCGCGACGAATCTGGGCCTGATGTATCAGGAGGGGCTCGGGCTCGATCAGGACTATGTCGCCGCCGCCGCCTGGTTCGAGCGCGCCGCCGAAAAGGGTGAAGCCAAGGCCCAGTACAACCTGGGCCGCCTCCACGAGCTGGGCCGGATCGGCCCGGTGGACTATGCCGAGGCCGCGCGGCTTTATCGCCTGGCGGCCGATGGTGGTGACATGTTTGCCCAGAACGATCTGGGCTTTCTGACGGAAAAGGGCCTGGGCATACAAGCCAACCCGGTGGCGGCCGCCGATCTCTACGCGCAGGCCGCCGAGCAGGGCTCGGCGGTCGGCCAGTACAACCTCGCCATCCTCTACGAGGACGGGCGCGGGGTGGAACAGGACTATGCCAGAGCCTTCGAGCTCTACACCCAGGCCGCCAATGCCGGCGACAAGGACGCACCCGTCAATCTGGGTTTGCTCTACCTGGAAGGCCGGGGCACGGCGCAGGACTACACCCAGGCCCTCTACTGGACCAAGGCCGCGGCCGACCAGGCCCACCCTGTGGCGCTCAACAATATGGGGCACATTTATCAGAACGGGCTCGGCGTCGATGCCGACCTTGCGGAGGCGCGCCGCTATTACGAGCAATCGGCAGCTCTGGGCTATGCGCTGGCCGCCGACAATCTTGCCGGGCTCGACGCTGCGCCCGCCGCGCCTGCTGCAGACGACCCGCCGCCGGGCAATCTGGCGCCGCTCACCGCGCCTTATCCGCCCGGCAAGCTCGACGCCTGACCTGCCTTTTCCTGCTCGCGCCGGGTTGCGATCAGCGTGGCTGATGCGGCCAGCCGGTGCGCTGACGAAAAGAACTCGCGGTGAATCAGGAAGGCCACCGTTACCCCGCTGGCGATGATGGCCAGCCAGGGCGAGGCAAACCAGGCCACGGTGGCGACCGAGAAATAATAGGCCCGGATGCCATTGTTGAAGTTCTTGGCGGCCAGGGTGTTGAGCTGGGCGATGGCGTCGATCTCGGGATCGGTCACCCGCCCGGAATGGTCCATGGCCCCGATCATGATGCAGAAATGGTTGAACTGCCGCAGGGCCAGCGTGAAGGCAAAAAACGACAGCACGAAGATCGCCAGCATCACCACAAAGTGGATCTGCAGGTCGGCCTTGCTGTAGGTGGCCGTCATGCCCACGCTGCTGAGCGCCTCCATCACGGCGCCGACCTGCCCGAAGGCGGCGAACACCGCGAGCACCAGCAGCACCGACGTCGATGCCAGAAAGCTCACCGACCCCATCAGGTTGGCCGCCAGGATGGCATCGAGCGGCGATTCCCGCTGCGTGGCGTTGGCCACCCAGCGGCGGCGCTGCATGCTCATGATCACCGACAGCGACGGCCGCCACTTTTCCACCAGCGGCACGCCGAAATTGTAGGCGAACCAGCAAAGCAGGGGAAACAAGGTGGCAAACAAGGTCATGATGCGCGGGCCCCGGGCAACCGAATCATGTCCTTATAGCGCAGCCGGCGCCAATCGTGACGCGCCTTGCGCGATGCTGCGCAACCCTGGCGCCCAGGTTTCAAAAATCTGTCACGCTTGCCGGATTTGGGGTTGAGGTCTCCGGCATGACCCCCTATATACCCGTCACCGGAGACGCCCGCTGGGTGTCCCTGAAATGCGATCCCGGTTCTGTCGCGGGATGGAGCAGCCCGGTAGCTCGTCAGGCTCATAACCTGAAGGTCGCAGGTTCAAATCCTGCTCCCGCAACCATCTTGGCATTTTTGGTGGGGTCCCTCGAAAGAGGGGCCCCTCCGGTTTTTTGGTTCTGCCTTACAATCAATTTCAGTTCACCTCCGCTTGCTATCTGAAGGATGCCTGCCAGCTGTCCCAGCAGGTCAATCCGCAGTTCTGTGTGGTCACTGTTCGGCGTGAGGACCACGCTATCAATCAGCGATCGCAAAATCGTAGCCGACTCCGCGCGATGCTCCGGCTGGTTGAGCGAGGTCAGCAGGTTGCGCACTTCCTCGTGGTAGCGCCGCGCCATGATGGGATGAACCAACGGAGCAGCGTCGGGAGCTTCGGCCAGCAGAGATTCCAATTCGACCTTGCGGTCGGCCAGAACCTGCATCCTGTCCTTGACCTGGGATACTGGGACGCCCTGAGTAATGGCGTCGATCAGCTTTTCCATCTCACGGTGATTTCGTTCGAGCTCAGATTGGTGCGACGAGCGGGCTGCGTTGTGTTGCATCCTGAGGCGGTTCATGTGGGCCGTGTATTCACGGCAGAACTCCTCGCAAAGCTTCTCGTCCATCAAGCGCTTACGCAAAGCGTCGATCACCGACTCTTCTAACGTGTCAGCGCGCATCGTCAGCAGATTGTCACACGTTCCCTTGTTGCGAGCCGTTGAGCAACCTAGGTGGTGGGCACTGATCTTCGAGAAGCCCCCGCCACAGCATCCGCATTTGGTCATATGGGAGAGCAGGCTCTTGGGACGCTGCTTCTTCCAAAACTGCGTGCCGATGATGTCCAAAGCCGACTGAGATTCTTTCACCTTGTCCCACAGCTCCTGGGGAACAATTCGCAATTCCGGAACCTCAGTGGTGATCCACTCACTTTCAGGATTTAAGCGCGCTTGGCGCTTGCCGGTGTCGGGATCTTTTCGGAACTGCTGGCGATTCCAAACGATGCGACCGACATACAGCTCGTTGTTGAGAATGCCGATGCCACGCTGACGATTGCCGTAGATCGAGCTGGGACCCCAAGTGTTGCCACGAGGGCCTGCGATGCCCTCCCGGTTCAACTGAATTGCAATGCTCTTTGGCGATCGACCGGCTACGTACTCCGAGAAAATGCGAAGGACGACTGCGGCTTCCGTCTCATTGATTGTGCGGCCCCCACGGTTCGGACGTCCATTGGGCGCGAACTCATGCACAACATCGTAGCCATACGAGTTGCCTCCTGCACTCTTGCCGCGCTCGACCACACCGCGCTGCCCGCGATGGGTCTTCGCTGCGATCTGTTTGAGCTGCATCGCGCCCATCGTGCCCTTAAGGCCAATGTGCATCTCGTTGACCTCTCCCTCTTCGAGGGTGACCAATCGAATATCGTTGTGGGTAGCGCGGATGAATATATGGGGTGCGCCTTCCTGGCTGCGGCTCAGGCGATCGATGGATTCGGCAAGAACCACGTCGAACTGCCTCTCCCGAATACCTGCAAGCAACTTCTGGACGCCGGGGCGCAACAGCAGCGCGCCACCGATTTCGGCGTCGCTGAAAACATGAGTGACAGTCCAGTCTCGTTTAGCTGCAAACTCGCGCAGCAGGCGAACCTGGTCGTCGATAGAGTAGGGAGATTGTAGATCGCTGGAATAGCGCGCGTAGATGGCAACTTTGGTCATTTGGTACCCCTTGGTTTGGGGTCCCGGGTCGCGGAACCGGTTTTGAAATCGTGGCTGGCCGCAATGCGGGCCAGATGGCGAGCAAGCTCAATTTCAGCTTGTGAAGGCGCTACAGTGGGGGCTAACCCGTTAATCGTACCGCGGATCGCGCGGTCACGCCTGTCTTCGCTCATTCTACAATTCCGTCTTCCCCGCGTCGCTTCCTTTGTTGTGAAATAAGACAGGAATGTTGTCCTATCTGCTAAAGGATTGCAACTTTTTTGTTTAGCCAGACGAGCGGCGGCTCGATGGCTAACTATCGCAATTCTTCGTTAACCTTCGACAAAGCAAAAAACGAATCACTGTGCGGGGCCGCAAGCAAATTATTCTGCTGTTACAGCAATGAGATGCCCGTGAATTGCGGAATACATCCGTCTGAAAAAAATGCGCACGCTGCCTGTTACTGGGCAAGAATTGCCGAGACCAGAGGCCCCCTGGGCATGTGCGGCGGTCCACGATCCATGGCTTCGGCGAACGGAGAGGTGCGACCGGAGCAGCCTTGGCTTGGTGCAATGGTGACAGTGAAATACCAGAAGGTCTGCAACTGCTAAAATACCCTAAGCCGGGGCGGCAGACATTTCTATTGGCCGCCCCGGCGGAGTGGTGGAGGGGGAGGTAGGAGCGGGAATCCGTGGGCAAAGCCGCAAGCACCGAAGCCAAGGCTGCTCCGGTCGCAGCAGCAGAGACAGGGGACGAGTGCGGAGAGAGACAGGCCGCAAGATGTGTGCGGTCATACCGCACATCTTGGCAAGGGGGCCGCTGCGCACCCCCGTTGCATCCCCCAGGCCAGTGGCGCCCTCAGCATGCGAGCCTCGGTGCACCACCAACCGTATCGCCGGTTGATCCACTCGTCGGACCTGGAGACGTGCCTCTCCACCGACACCGGACCATGCAGAAACCGCTGGCCGTTACATCACCACTCAAGCGAGCCTTCGCGCTCCCCTGGAGAACCCCATCGACATGAAGGGCGTATCGTCGCCCCTCATGGCACCCACTCGCCAGGCCCGGAGACTTCCCTCTCCACCGGCACCGAACCATGGAGGAACGTCCGCCGTTCCAGCTGCGCTCAGGGAAGCCTCCGAGCTCCCCGAGACCCTTGGGCTAACGGACTTCCTTGTCGATGAACCCTAGGGTCGTCGCATTCTCCAAAAGGGTCCTAACCTTCGCCTTATCGAGCCCACTAGGGACCTCGGCGTCGATTTCCAGCCGGATCGTCACGTCACTTCCAGGGATGGTAGTTAGCTTCTCAACAATAGCTTCAATGACTTGGTGGATATGACGCGCCGGGCGATCGGCAGGAATCATCACCGAACCGGAGAAGCGTGTCGGCAGCTTGTCGGCGCTTGCTGGTGTTGGCTGCTGGGTGCCAGCGTCTTCAAAGCCATTGCTCGGCGCTTCAGTGCCCGGATCGGCAACGTCTACGGTATTGGCAAGCTTGCCCCAGTGCTCCTGAGCCACTAGAGGCCGAACCATAACGCTATCCCCGTCAATCACGACGAACGGATTGGCAACCTTGTCTATGATCAGCCCGACATACTGTGAGGTGGTCTCGTCCCACCGCTCGGCGTACGCAAAAGGTCCCGGCACCACCCCGGAAAGTGCCGCCTGCACTGCGCGAACGAGGACCGACTGTCCTGTCACTCGGGGGAGATACGTATACCGGTTCAGGTACTCCCAAAGGTCCTTCAGGAAGAGATGCTGCTTGCCGTTCCAGATGTATTTTTGGAGCTCGCGATCAAGCCGAGCGGGCCCTAACTCCGGTAACAGGCCTTCATCGCTGACCAACTTCTTGCTCGCGCGTGCGAGTAGTCCGTCCTGCGCGGGGATCTTAGCCGTCGTCCATTCCAGGTCCGCTTGCGCGCTTTCCTGCACAGGGTAGATTAGGTAACACCACGCTTCCTTAAGACGGGTTTTGAGCGTTTCGTTGCTTTCGGCCAACTTTGCCCTGGCGACGGCGCTGTCGCTCTGCGTCAGATTCAGCCGGTCGGTTTCGCGAACGATTTCCGCCCACGCCAGCGCGGAACGCATAGCCGCCTTTAGGTTGTCGAGCTGTCGGTGTTCCGCAGCCAAGAAGACAAGCATGTTCCTGTACACACGCGGTGTACTGCCGCGCTGCATCAGGATGTCTTTGGCCTCTGCTAGCGCTTCTGATCCCTCGCGACCTGTGTGTGGGTGAGCAACGCCGAGTATGACGGCACGCACTCCACCGCGCTCGTCGGGGACATCAGAAGAGCTTCCAGGTGCGACCTGTATGGCATCGAAATGCCCCCGGTCCCCAAGGCCATTGATGTAGGTGACGAGCGCTTTGTCGATTTCCATCAACACCAGCGCTTCTTCCATCTGCCCGGCACGGTCAGCAGCGATACGATTTAGGCTGGCCGACATCGAGTACCAGTACCGACCCAAGTCGCTGTGCATGAACTTGGCTTGGTTGGTCAGTCGCCGTAGCGCGTCGCCAAAGATCGCAGGCCGTTCGCCGGGTTGAACCACGCCGAGATTAATTTGCTTATCGTCTAATCCTCGGTTTTCCTGGCCATGTGTCGGTGCCGTCCCCATGAACACCGCGCGCGCAACGCGACGCGTCGCCGAATAGCGGTTTAGGTTCGGAGCAGACTGGTCAATCTTGTAGGGGGTGGAACTGACGCCATCGACATCACCCGCGATGATCGACTGCCAACTTGTGTCCAGATAGTGGAGCAATTCCGGTTCAACGCGGGCCGTGCTGATCGCCACGCTGCCTGGCATGATCATGACCGACGGGTCGTTGCCCATCCAGAGTTCATGGATAACCTGTGCCATTAGGCGCAGGACACCGCGAGTACGTTGGAACTTCTCCAGTGAACCCCAGCTCGTGTACAGCTGATCGAAAAGTTCCGGGTGAATCGGATAGGCCTTTTCAAGCTTGCGCCGGTAGTCTTCGTCCGCACAGCCTTGCGGAAAGTCATTGGTGTTTTCGCGATAGAGCTTGGCAAACTGCTTGAGCGTGTTGTCGCGGTGGTGGAACTTGTCGCCCGGAATTTCCTTGAACAAGCGCCGCCGGACAATCTCATAGCTCTCCTCCTGCGATGCAGGACGCCAAGAAGATTCAACGCGACTGAAGGTCTGCTTTAGACGGGCCAGCGCTTCCTGACCACCTTCGCCGCCCACCTCGATTTGTGAAGCGGGAAGCGATGCCACGAGCAAGACGCCGGGGCTAGCTTTGACCGCTTCAGTCAAAGCCTGAACGAAGGATAGGTTTGAGTCGAACGACCCTGAGGGTAGCCCGTCCACTCTATAAATCTGACGCAGGTAGGCGACCCACTCGTCAATCAGGATGAGGCATGGCGAGCACTTCTTGAAAATAGATTCAAGGAGGTTCGACCCCGGTGCAATCCCGCGCGCGTCGTTCTCGGCGATCATGTCGAACGCTTCGGCACCGCCCAGCTGCCACACCATATCGCCCCACGTTGTGCGGATCGTCCTGCCACCTTCGAGACTGATGATGTCTTGCGGTCCACGGGACGTCCCAACCAGGACAGCCCGATTGATTCTGGCTGGAACGGTAAGTCCATTCTTGGATAGAAGCTGGTCGAGGCCTGGCAAGTCATCCGCAGCGGTACCGCCGGCCATATGATAGAGCGCCAGCATCGAGTGGGTCTTGCCACCGCCGAAATTCGTTTGCAGTTCAACGACGGGATCACCACCGGTGCCAGATAGGCGCTTCGCCGCGCCAACCAAAAGATTGCTAAGCCCTTCGGTCAGGTAAGTGCGGGCGAAAAACTCGCTCGGGTTGCGATATTCGGAAGGCGCGCTGCCATTGTACACCTTTGCCAAATCGGCCGCGAACTCGGCCTGTTGGAATTCGCCAGTTGCAACGTCCTGGTGAGGTTCAACGATCTCACGCCACGGCAAAAGACCAGCCACTGTATCGACTGAAATGTCGGAACGTTGGGTCTTCTTGCGCTCCTCATTGCGCTGAAGCTCGGTGAACTTCGTGCGCAAGATTGTGTCCCGCATCTTCCCAAGCTGGTCAGCGACTTCGCCAGCGCTGATCGCTTCCATAAGGCGGCGCATGCTGTCGAGCGCACGCTCCGCATCGTCATAAGTGAAGTTTTCATTGTGCGAGAGTTTATTGCGCACATCGACCAGCTCATTGACGATTGAACGCTCTGCTCGACCCAGAACGTTCTTGAACGCATCCATCCAAAACCGGTCCATGGCGTTCAGCAGAGCGGCTTGATCCCAGGCGACGGTTCCCTTGCCGTTGGATTTAAGCCCCTGCAGCTTTTCGGCTACCTGGACTTGCCAGTGCCCGGTGAGCGAGGTCTCCAGCCGCTTCTCAACGAATGGGATCAAGGCCTCGGGGAGCAGTTCCATGCCCTCAAAAACATACTGACGAGTACTCTTGGCCATTATATCCCCCTCTTAAAAATTCAGTCTTGTTTGGCCGTCGCCACGCGTGTCGCTTATCGTTGCGGCCTCACGCGTTAGTTCCGTCCAATCGGCAATTAGTGCGTTGTACGCGGTGGCCTCCTTGGCGTCCTGCCGCTTGTTCGCGCAGATGTCATAGAGGCAGTAAGCCAAGTCCTTAACGGCCTCGGCCTTGTCACCGATCTTCTTCAGCATCACTGCCGTGTCGTACGAGATACCGTCCTTCTCATGCAGGCGGACCAGGTGCTGTAGGCACTCCCAAATTGTCAGGTGTGAATCTGTGTCTGGGCTCCAGTTAGCATCCAGCTCGTCCCGCTTCAGAACGCGAACGCTGCCAGCAGCGCTCTCGACAATCCCAGCGTGCTTCACGCTCTCGACGGAGATACCGCGTGCTGTGGCAATGCTGTTGGCCACACCGTAGTCGCCGGTTTTCAGACCGTTCTGTTCAAACCACGTGATGGCAAAGCGGGTGTCAGCATCGAACTCACCCTGGATGCCACCGAGATACTCGTCGAGTTCGCGATTGATAAGTTGGAGCGCAGCTTTGACGCTCATGGGGCTGTCGTCGGATTCCAGCACAGCCTTGTAGCGCGAAAACACCCCCATACCAGGGCCGATGGCCGATTGCGGCATATCGGCCGGGGCGATATTGGCTGCCTGAAGTTCGGCAATGGCTGATGGCAGTTCACGCTTAAGGGCACGGATAAACTCCGCGCGGGTTATGACCTCTGCCGTGGTCTCCTTCTTGCGGCAGACGAGGACGACCGAGTTTGCCAATGCATTGGTGCCAGATGCAATCATCCGGTTCGCCATTTCGGTACGCATTGGCCAAGTGCCAACAACAGAATAGCCGGCCTCAACCACCGCCTGCAAAAAGGTCGCCCAACCCGTGGAACTGATCCCCTCCTGCTCAATCTCGCTCTGTTTGAAAGCGTAATAAATTGTTGCTGGAAAGAGGTCCGTCGATTGCGTCGCCATGTTGGTGATGGCTTTGCGCATACCGCTAAGGAAGAACGCTTCCGCAGCGTCTGTGCCGCCATGTCGATATGGAGTGGCGACAAGTTCGTCATTTTTGGGGGTCGCTAGAACACCGAATAGTTCCGGATAAACGGGCTGAATCGCCGGCTTCATCCAGCAGAAGAAAAAGTCGGACAGATCAGCGTATCCGATGTTGTCATAGTACGGAGGGTCGGTCGATATTACTGTTCCAGGCTTGAACTGGACTGTTTGAGCATCATGATTAACTACAAATCCCTCAACGGCGGGGTAAAGACGCTCGATGACCTTGATTATACTGCCGAGGCTCGTTCGAAAATCACCTGCGGCATCGCCGAAAACGTTGTTCTCACCGAAATCCCAAAGCATCGGAATTGCTTGGCGCCCGAATAGATTTCGTACCTGGGTCTTTGACGATTCCCAGCGGCACAGGGAGTTTAGAATGTCGGAAAGGCGGCTCACGCCAAAACCGAGGTAAACACTTACGGCCTCGGCATAAGCAAGAGCTCCGTTCCCACCGTCCCGCAGATGTGTCGCATCCGCCGCGAGCGAGGCCGCGGACCCATGCTTGGCGATCTGTTCCCGAGCCTCGTGCACAAGGTCGCTTAGCGTATTCAGCGCTACGAGTTGTCTATCGGTGAAAAGATCGCCAAACGACTTCATCCCGTAGTCTGGCGGTGAGAACCATCGGGGATTGTCTGCCTGCATTTGTTCAGGCTTACGATCCGGCCGCGCTGAGAAAGCGACTTCTACTTGGTGAGCGTCAGGAGGAAGGAAAATCCTTCCCCGATTGCTATCGGCGACAATTGCAATGAGCGTCTGCCCCATCTTTCCCGCGCGGCCGTTCGCTTTGACGTGTTCAGGAGTGATGGCTGCATCCGAGAGTAGGCAGCGGAACGAAGCCCCCCTCCCAACCTTGTTGCCCTCCTTGGCAGCTACGATTTCTGACCCGGTCCCGCCGTTTCGTATCCGATAGGCAATTGTCTTGGCGGCCTTATCAACGATGGGCTCAATCCATACCTCTTGGCCGGCTTTCGAATTGAGCAAGAAGCTGGAAACGATCGGTACTTGAACATCCGCAAAGGCCGGATCGGGACTTGGTACCGTCCTTGCCCAAATCCACGCGATTACCGTGGCCTCCCCGTTCCCCAACTCTTTTGGCAGCTGAACCTTAGGATACAGATGTCCAATGCGTTCCCACGCCCGTTCCCGCATCCATTCGCCGTAATATCTTACGTCTTCGGCCAACCCTTCTGCATTCCGATAGAATGATCGCTCCTTTGGACCCGGGTGGATAGGCGGCATGTCCTTGAACCTGGGTGGAATCTCGATCATTGCTTTGCCGATCATGACCGCGACCGGGTTCAGGTCGGACCCATAGGCAGGCAAGCCCAACCGCTGCGCTTCGAGCGGAATCGATCCCCCTCCGGAGAATGGGTCATAGACTATCGGCAGAGCGCCGTTGCAGCTTCGCAGAATCTCTGTGCGCGCGCGTCCCAACACTTCTTCGTTGGTTGAGTTTTCCCACTTCACCAAGTCTTCGATGATTGCGAAGAGCCGCTTGCGTTCGATCTCGGCTGCACAATCCTCAAGGTTTGGTTCTGGCGTGTCCGGCAGATTGCCCTGAGCATCGGCCTTTCGATCCCGCCACGTCTTGATGCGGACCGTCAGGTCAGCCTCTGCCTGCTTGCGTATCTTGGGGTTGTCCAGCAGCTTTTCTGCATAGCCTGATGGATCATCAACCAATTGCGCGAACAGCACCGCCCTACAAGCCGCCAAAGGACGACGTGCCCACCACAGATGCAGCGTCGATGGATGCCCGTGGCGGATATTCTTCTCTTTCGCGGAGGCGGCATTGATGGCCTCTAGCGGGATCGCAACCTCGATGAGCTTTTTCTTGTAGTGCTTGTTCATGCGGGTTCCTTTGCCCGCTGAAGCAGGCGGCGTAAATCGTACTGGATGGCGCTTTGGTCAAAGCGTGGCTCGCGGTCATCGAGAGCACCATGCACGTAGCGTGGCGGGCGGGCGAAGCCGTTTTCGACTTCCACAATCGCCAGGATGAATTTGTCGGGTTCGTGCAGCGAGGTGATGACCTCCTGGCGCGTGATCATAACAGTATCAGCACCGTCGATGCGTCCCTTCACTTCGATGAAGCGCAGGTGCTGCGACTTGGCATCCAGTGATGCGATGTCGTACCCAATCTTCTGAGCGGATACGTCGCTCGGGACGTTGCCCAACGAACGCTCCAACTGCATGACAGCGTTCATTGCTGCAAGCTCGATGGCTCTCCGCGCTACCGGATCGTCAGAGAAACCCTTGGGGGTTGCTCCGGTGGTGATGCGACGCTGTTCCAGCAGCCCACGCGGCACCACTGCCATTCCGCCTCGAATGCGCGGAGGCTGTGACAAGATATGGCGTTCCTGATCGAGCTGCTCCTGGCGTCGCTTAAGTCGATCCGCCAAATCTTCTGCGCGGCGCTCTGCGTTCTGCCAGCTCAAGCGCGTCTTCTTGCCAGCCCGTTCCTCCTCCTTGAGTTCGAAGGCACGGCTATCCCAGTAGTTGATTTCCTTCTTCAGGCGCGCATGAACCTCCCGCTCGACCTTCTCAATCTCAGGTAAGCGACGCGCTCTCACTTCCGCGACATGAGCCTGGGCAAGTTCGACGGTCGCAAACTCCATGACCGATCGCTCAAGATCGGCGCTCAGCCACTGCTCGTCCAGAAGGTCGCGGACCAGTTCCAGCTCACTGGGCTCGATAGGCCTGAAGTTAAGGTGGGGGGCGATACCCGCATTGCTTACCTGGCCCGTTCGATCAATGGCCGCGAACTGCATCCGCTGGGACACGATATGAGGGTTACCGGCACTGGTCGAGCGACCATCCTGAACCGTGTGCTCCAGAAGAAAGACAGCTTCGATGCTATCGCCATCGTCACTGTCATCGACGAGGACAGCACCTTGCTTCATGAGTTGGTCGTACTGCTCGCGGATCAGACTGATCACTGCCTCGAGCAGGGGGTGTCCTGGGCATACGAACTCAGCGACTGGCTGTTGGTTGATGTGGCCCTTCTCGAAGCAAATACGTTCGTACTTCTTCTGAATTGGGGCACCAATGCCGACCTGCCGGTCGCGCTCCCGGATTCGTAACGGGACATGCGTAATTTCCCAGCGCCCTAGTTCCCTGCGCTTCAGCTGACCCCCGAGACGTTCGAACGCTTCCACAAAAAAACTCTGAATATGATGAGGCTGAAGACGTTGCGCCTCAGCCTTTTCCATTTCGATGCGCAGCTCCTGAACCTGCCCAGCGGGCATGGTGTCATTGGTGAGAGCGCGTCGCTGGAGTAGATCCAGCAAGTGCTGCTGATCCACTGCGCCGTCCACCTGCTGGAATAGCCGGGCACGAACCTCCTCCTTCTCTCCGTACTGGATCGCTTCAAACAAGAGGTCCTTAAGGGGTACGCCCTCGAACAGCTCACCAAGTACGTCGTAAACTCGACCTCCCAATGCCTCTCTGGCGGCCTCAAGTTTTTCGAGAAGCCTCGCGTAAACCTCGCCTTCCCGCGTATCGGCTGCGACAACATTCCAGAGGTGGCAGACCTCGGTTTGGCCGATGCGGTGAATGCGCCCAAACCGCTGTTCTATCTTGTTTGGATTCCATGGCAGATCGTAGTTCACCATCAGGTGGCCACGCTGCAGGTTCACACCTTCGCCAGCTGCGTCGTTCGCGATGAGCACGAGCATGTCCCGGTCCTGCATGAACCGCTCGATGACCTTCCGCCGCTCTTCTCTCGTGACGCCCCCGTGGATCACCTCGACGGCTTCCGGACGACCTAGCCGCGCCCGCACCTTGTCCAAAAGGTAGTGCAGCGTATCCTTTGGCTCAGTGAAGATAATGAGCTTACGACGATTGCCGTCAGCATCGACCATCAGGTCGTCATCGAGGATGCGATTAAGCTGGGTCCACTTGGTGTCTTCGCCAGATCGCAACACACCCAGCGCCATGTCCTCCAGGCGCTTCAGGGTTTCGACCTCGATAGCGAGTTGCTCGACCGTCTCTGCTGTTGTGGCGCCCGTCGAAATAAGCTCTTCTAGTTCGTCGATTTCGTCCTGGGCGTATTCCTCGATGTTGCCTATGGCCTCGACGGAAAGGTCGCTCACAGGGGTGAAGGCAGACTTGCCACGTGCGGCAAGTCGAGCTTCTGCCAACTCTGCCTCCAAGCGTTCGCGCCGACGCTTGAGGGACTGATAAATGGCCGCAGGCGATGACGCCAGGCGACGTTGTAGGATCTGAAGCGCAAAGCCCACCGTGTTGCGCTTCTTGCCCTCAGTCTCGGCGAACCGTTGCACACGGTTCATCTCGCTCCGGACATACTCTGTAACGGAGGCATAAAGTGCAGCCTCCTTTGGAGAGAGGTCGTATTTTACCGTGTAGGCGCGCCGTTCGGGAAACAAGGGCCGGCCGTCGAACTTCAGCAGCTCTTCCTTCGTCAGCCGACGCATCATGTCGTCCGTGTCGGCGTAGTGCACACCATCGCGGAAGCGCCCCTCGAACCGATCACCGTCGAGCAGTGCCATGAAGAGCTGGAAGTCTTCTTCTTTGCCGTTGTGGGGTGTTGCCGACATCAGCAAAAGGTGCCGGCAAATCTGGCCCAGCTTCTGACCGACTTGGTAGCGCTTCGTGTACTTCACCTCACCACCGAAATAGGTCGCCGACATGCGGTGAGCTTCATCGCAAATGACGAGGTCCCACTCTTGGGAGGCGAGCAGCTTTTCCTGAAGCTCTTCGTTTCGTGCGATCACATCAAGACGGACAATGAGCCGGTTGTGATCATTGAAGGGGTTTCCGCTTCGCGACGTTTCGATCATGTCGCGGGAAAGTATGTCGAACTCCAGGTTAAACTTCGAGCCAAGCTCATCCTGCCATTGCTCTACAAGGCTGCCCGGAGCCACCACCAAGCATCGATCAAGGTCACTGCGGGCGATCAACTCCTTCATGAGCAGCCCCGCCATGATCGTCTTGCCCGCGCCGGGATCGTCGGCAAGCAGGAAACGAAGAGGCTGGCGAGGCAGCATTTCGCCATACACGGCGGATATCTGGTGGGGGAGCGGATCGACGAGGCTGGTGTGAATAGCCAAATAAGGATCGAAGTAGTGCGCCAGCTTAATACGGTTGGCTTCGGTTACGAGGCGCAGCATTGCGCCGTCAGCGTCGAACGACCATGGCCGGCCACTTGTGTCGAGGGTTAGCCGATGCTCGTCATCTCGGTACAAGGTTGTTTCTGCAATCCCACTTTCGGGGTTGCGGTAGACGACGTTGACAGCCTGATTGCCGATCCAGTCGACTGAGATGACCTGGACTACGTGCCCTGGAACAATTCCGCCGATTGCCGCGCCGCTTTTGATTTCATCTAAGGTCGTCATTGGTCAATTCCCGACAAGGCCGGGGCCACGCTCTTTAAGTAATTTGGTTGATCCACTGCACTTTGCACGGCAGTTTTGTTAATAGCAACAATATGTTGGCTGCAGCCGCCTCCTTTTTCGGTGCTTCCCAGCAGTCCAAGTCGCTTCAGAACATAAAACAGCATAGCTCGCCTCACAGACAGCATACCCTTACCTTTTCCAGCGTTCGACCGTACGAAGCCGCTGCTCGACACCGCTCAGGATGGAATCGGCCAGTTGCCTTGGCACTGTTTTTTCGTGCTGGCCGAGCACCGATGCGGTGGTCTTGGCCGCAGAGTCGAGAAGATTGGTGAGTTCAGCTTCGATGATGCGGCCATCGAAGTTTGAGCGCTCGGCGGTCTGCAGAAAATGGCGGGGCTGAATGTCATCGATGCGGTAGTGGTTGTTGGTCCCCACCGACATTGCGAGTTTGTATTTCTTCTCGTTGACCTGGCCTGCATCGACGCTGGGCTGCGCGGTGAGGACGTCGTAAAGCGGCGTCAGGTTGAAGCGTTGGCCCGGCATTAGGAAGACGCTGAAATTTTTGGCATGGCCATCGGTCGCGCCAAGCAGCCAGAATACGATCTGCGCTTTGAGGTAAGTGGCCTGGTCCTTATCGGGCGTATCGCTGCCTTTGAGCAGCTTCATGATCGCCTGATTATCTGGTCCGCTATCGGACTGGTATTTGAGATTGGGCGGAACGGAGAGCGCCTGGCACATATCCTCCTGGGGTAGGCGAAGCAGGCGGCCATCGCGCGTCCATAGGCGATCAAACCTCTCGACCGACAAGACCTTGGTGCCGTCGAAATCGACGATCTGGGCTTTGGCCACTGTCAGCCCCAAAGCCTCGCAGAGCTTGAGGCAGATGAATTCATTCTCGACACTGTTGGATAGATCAATCCCGCTTGGGATCGTGCCGATCTGCGGCTTGAGAATATGCGTGGTTGCGGTTGTGCCGATCGGGGTGAACCATTGCTTGTCGCGATAGAGCAGGGCGGTCTTTTCCTGCGCTCCCGCGATTGAAATCCGGAAATCCTCGTCATCATCCAGACCCAGCGGGTCGGCCTTGAGATCCCTGATCTTACGCGCGATCTCAGCATCGCTGATCGGGTGGCCGTCAATGCCCCCGACCCGACCTGCATCCATGTTCTCGTGCAGAAATTGCAGTGCGCCGACACAGTCATGGCCGATGCGCGCGAGCAGGCTGTAGGCATCTGTCCCCTGCGCGCCGACGCGCGCAGCGACGCGGTCGCGGATCGCCTTGTTGTCGGGCAGAAGATTCTCAAACACCGCCAGAACCGGCGCGCCGATATAGCGGTCTTCACGCAACGGCAGCGACAGCGACACCGGGATTGCGTTCTCCCAGGCAAGCCAGTCGCGGTCATACTGAAAATCAATTGCGCCGCTGGACGCTTTTGAGAGCAGTCCGACGTCGCGGCCATTGAGGATGACGCGTAGGGGCGGGTTCTGTTTCGCGCGCGCCATCTAGAACAGATCCTCGATGTCCTTGCTAAAGCTCGTGCGCTCCTGGATCACCATCTCAAGATTGAGGGCTGCCAGCACCTCCATCAGAGTCTTGAGCTGCAGCTCACCATTCTCGAGCTGCGAAATGCTCGCCTGACGCAGGCGGGTTTTTTCCGCAAGCTGCGTCTGGCTCAGACCTTTGAGTTTACGCTGACGCCGGATGGCAGCGCCAAGTTGGGTGGGGGTGCGGGCAATGTTGCTCATGGGACCTCTCTAGCCCCAGACTATACGCTAATCCGTATAAAGATTCAATATACGGTTTTCAGTATATAGGACAATTATACGGATAAGCGTATAAATAGACGTTATACGCAAAAGCGTATAGACCTAATGCCCGAAGAGGCCTCGAAGCCACGCCCAGAAGCGGACCATCGGCTTTCTAGCGTGCGCGCGTTCAGCGTAATAGGTTTCGCGACGCGACTCTTCGCTTCTGCGGCCTGCCTGGATTTGCGCCTCGCTCCACTGACCAGCCCATTTGGTCCTGCCTCCAATGATAAAATAGTGGGACCGGCAGGGTAGCTGCCAGTTGCCGACAGATGGATGAAGCGTCGGCAGTCCGTTCTTCTCAGTGACCTTCCATTCAGCCGGGCTAAGTGGCGTCGTGACTTTCGACCCGCAGCCACAGGCACAAAGATGCACGGCGATATCGAATTCCCCCGCCACATAAAGCACGCCGGGCTCAAGCTGTTTTGGAACGTACTGGACCCGCGAAAGGCGGAAGAATTCGATCATTCGGGTTCTCCATGGATTTTGATGTCGTTCACCTTGAACAGCATGTGGTCGAAGCCATTCTCATCGAGATAAAACCCTTTGAGCTGCTTATAACGAAGCACCGCAAGCGACGCGTTGAGTGCGTTGAGTTCGGCGATCTGGACATTGACGCGGTACTCGTCATCATCGCGATCACCCAGTTCGGCCAGGTCGCGGTCGATTACTGCCTGCGCATTCTCGGGCGCGAAATACGTCGCGCGCAGCGTCCCGTTGATGGGCCCCTGTTTGCGATTGAGGCCCATGCCGACGTCGATGAAGGGGATGCCCAGCTTGATCAGAAGATCGAAGATGCCCCGGCGTGAACTGCCTTTGTCCACGCATACAAAGGCAAACGTTACGCCCTTAAGGTCGTCTTCGCAGGATGCATCCACGAATTTGGGGAGCAGGGTGAGGCCTTCGCGGAAATTCTCGTAGCGCCCCTGATAGACTTCGGCCTTGGGTTGATCGAGTTCATCCTCAAGCAGTCTTCCGGGCGACCGATACGCGTTGTGGACATGATAAGGGTCACGATCGAACCCAATGATCCGAGCGACCGGCGACTTGACCATGTAATCCAGGACATAGGACCCGGTGCCGCCGAGTCCGACAATCGCAACGACCTCATCTTTCAGCAGCGCTGCAAGATCGCCAATCTCCGCCCGACTGGTCAGTGTGTCGTGAAACTTAAAAACGGTTTCGCCAACAGCCGTCTCGACCGCGCGAAATGTCAGCGGTGAGACGCCGTGACGCTCCATGGCAGGGCCAGAAATGACGGTGACATAGCTGTCGATCTTCGCGAAATGATCCGCGTAGCCATTGGGCAGAGGCTTATTTGAAAACGAGCGCTGGACCACCACGTCGGGGCTGGCGAGCGTAATCGCGTGCGGTCCGCCGCCAAGATTCTTGATCGGCTGGCCGTCCAGCCCGTGCGGGTGTGACCCCGCAAAATAGATCTGGTGATCGTCCTGCAGGGCGCGCTCTGCCGTCACGTATTTTAGCTTACTGACGATCGCGCCCCAGCAGAGATCACCCTTGTCGTCGAGATACGGGATATCCCTCACGACCAGATGACTGCTGTCGAGCGCGATCGCATAGCCCTTTACCAAGAGCCGATTGATGTCGTCGTTATGACTGACCAGTGCGTGATACATTGAACACCATGCCGTCTTTGACCTTGACCGAACCGCCCGGCGACAGCGTGCCTTCCGGCTTGTTGCCGTGGCCACGCTTGTACGTCACCGAGTAGGTGGTCTCAGGATGTTGGGGGAAGGTGGGATCGGCGAGCGTCACCACTTCAACATATGTGAGCTCGTCCTTCTCCACCTCATGCGGTGTCCCATCGATCACGATGGTGACCATCTTCTTCTTGCCTTTGTCTTCGTCTGCCATTTTTACTCTCCTAGTTTTAAAAGTGGTGGCAGGCCGCTGGGACCCGCCACCGATTGATTACTTGCGAGCCGGACGCTGGGTCAGTGCCGAACCTGCTGCCGTCTTTGCCGCCTTGCTCGCCTTCGGGTCCCTCAGGACCTTGGACGCTGCAGAGGCCGCCTTCTTGCTGGTTACTTCCGACTTTGCCAAACCATTCACCCCCTTTCGGGATGTTGACCAAAAAACCAAATCAGTAGTACACTTACCTACGAACCAGTAGGAAGGTTCGGCATCAAAAAACCACCCTGAGGTGGCAGCCAATTTCCTACTTAAACGTAGTTATAACATGACTAGGAACGTAGTGTCAAATATGACGGAGAATGAACAAGAATTTGGGGATCGACTGATCGCAGCCCGCGAAGCAAGAGGTCTGAACCAAACGGAACTGGCTAAGCTCACAGGACTTCAACCGGCCGCCATCGGCCATTTCGAGCGTAACCGCCGCAAGCCTTCTTTCGCGAATATCCGGGTATTGGCGAAGGCGCTGGGCGTCACCGCCGACTACCTACTTGGGCGGGCCGAGGACATGAAGGGCGCAACGACGGCGTTCCGTGGCGAAGAAAATCTCACCAACGCCGATCGTGACCATATTCAGATGATGATCGACCTCATCAACACGAAGAAGCGTGGGGATGGCTAAGTTCCGCCTCACCATGGCGCGCCAGCACGGCGAGCGCATCGCTGCCGAGAAAGGCTACAGCGCCTTTCCGGTGGATCCATTCGCCATTGCCGCGTCAGAGGAAATTCTGATCATCCCCAAACCCCCTGACGTGAAGGGCGTAAGCGGCGGGATCATCTTCGATGAGGATCATCCCTCGATCTTCTATGCCACCGATATCGACAACGAAGGCTATCAACGCTTCACCGTTGCGCATGAACTCGGCCATTATTTCCTTGATGGGCATCCCGAGGAAATAATGAAAACCAGCAAAGCTCATATGTCGCGCGCTGGCTTTCGCCAGGGCGACAACTCCATCGAACTCGAGGCCGACCATTTCGCCTCAGGGCTTCTGATGCCGACCGGTCTTGTTAAGAAGACACTGGCCGGCGGCACTATCGGCCTTGCCGGAATCGAAAGGCTTGCCGAGGCGTCGCTATGCTCACTCACGGCAGCAGCGATCCGCGCTGCAGAATGCAGCCCTTACCCCATGGCCATCGTTGTGAGTCAGGGGCCAAATATCAGCTACTGCTTCATGTCAGAGGGCTTCAAAGGCCTAGGTCGGCTAACCTTCCTGCGCAAGGGCCTTCCGCTTCCAAGTACCGCTACGCAGCAGTTCAATGCCAAGCCGGACAATATCGCGTTTGGCCGTCGCGAAACGCATGAGACATTACTGGCCGACTGGTTTGATGGCCCCGGTCACATTCTCCTTGATGAAGAAATCGTCGGGCTCGGCAGCTTCGAGCACACACTGACCGTGTTATCCAGCGACGCCCTTGCTGAAGACCCCGACGAAGAAGACGACGAGGAAGCGCAGCTCATCGAAAGCTACACACCGCGCTTCGCGTACGGTCGATGACTCTGATGCCCGCTCCCTAGTCTACCGGGAGCGGTTCCTTCCACCATGCAAACGGATGCATGTCGATCGGTGTCGCGCCGCATTTCGGGCAATGCCACATATTGGCGGCCATCTGCGCGCCAGTGGATTTTACATCGCAATGCAGGCAATGCCATTCCGCCGATAGATGACCGAATAGCGGATGAGCGGCACGCCCCTCAGCGTCCGGCTTGGTTGCACGACGCGGCCAATCGCTAGAGATCGCTTCGCGAACGCGATCGGCTGCCGCATGCGCCACCTTCATGACTTCCTTCAAGAAGGCCTCGTCATCGAGTGGGTTTGGCGTCACGTATTTTTCAATCGTCGCAGGCTCATTTGGCGCGTGGCCCATAAATACCGACCAACTGCCCTTCACATAGACAGCGGCGTAATCGAACCCAATCTCGAGTTCGTATGGTACGCCTGACACAATCCCGCTGCTTGCCTCGACGGCAGCAACGCTTCGCGATGTAGCTTCCAGGTCTCGGGGTTCTGTAAGACCATCCATCTGACTGACCGACGGTCGCCAGCCATCGGTCCACGCTTTGGTGAGCGCGTTCCAATGCGGTTGATCGCAGCCAGCAGCAACGATCTCCAGGGCCTGGTGGTGGGGAATTCTTTTTGCGCGCGCGATACGCTTGGCGATAACGCGCAGGTCATTGAGATCAGTCATTGATCCATTCCTTTGATGCACGGATCTGACAAGGTGCCCACTGCCAATCAGTCCGCCCATTCGGGAACGGTCATGAAAGGAAAAATCAACAGCACTGCAAAGCTTCGCGAGCGGTGGGCACACCGGCCTGTGCTGAAAGGCCGACGCAAATTCTACCGGCTTTATTCCCTGCGTCAATATAAGCGAGAAAGGCTCGCGACAGCCATTTGCACATTGAAATAGCAATGTACTCTGCAGAGTCTTCGCTACTTTCAATTAACTGAATTGAAAATCATAATATTAAGTGGTAGACCACAGGGCATGCGGGTGTAGCTTAGTGGTAAAGCACCAGCCTTCCAAGCTGGCTATGAGGGTTCGATTCCCTTCACCCGCTCCATCCGCTCCTTGAAATTTATTCGTCCCTTTGCAGTCTACTTGCTGAACAACTTGCAAGGAGGCATGCATGCAGAATTACCTACTCAGAAACTTAAGCGAGCTTGCACAGAAGCGGGCGGTCCTGATGCGCGAAGAAGCGCAGCTCTGGGACATCCTCTCACGCGATCTGACGAGGGAAGCAAAGCGCCTAGATGAGGTCGCTGCCAACCGGCAGGCGAGGCCGTCGAGTCCTCCACAGATGCCGGAACCAATCCCAAACAGCGAGCGCAAACTCATGGTCGGAATTCTCGAAGCCGCCCGCATGATGGGCATCAGTCGCAGCACACTATATATCGAGATCAATGCCGCGCGCCTCAAAGTCAGGAAGGCGGGCAAGCGCAGCCTGATCGCGGTCTCGGACATCGAGGCCTGGTGCAAGAACCTGCCCTCGCATTGATGGATAAACCGGAAGAGGGGAGCCTTCTTGCGTCGAATACGGGGCCTATTCTACGCAGATCATGCGTCGATTAAGCGGACCTATTCCCGGTCTGGAAAAAGTCCCGGCATCCATCGCGCTGCAAGCGTTGCGGGGAAGGCCAGCCGTAAGGGATCGCGCGGTCCATCGGAGGCAAGCACGCCACGCTCGAGCATGACCGATGTCACGCGGCGGGCATGGCGGTCCGTGGCTCCCAGCAGGTCGCCAACAGCACCGCGAGGCAGCTCGCCACGATAGAGCAATGCTTCGAGAACGGCGCCAGCTTTCGGGGGTAATGCACCAAGACGTGTCTCTTCTTCCGCCCATAAAAGGATGCGGGTGCGCAGGCGATCAGGCTGAACGAGTCCTTCCATGAACGCCACCTGATCGATGCAGGTCTCAAGGAAGAATGCCACGAATTCTGAAAGCCCTTCCTCACTGAGATTGCCGCGTCCATCGAGGTCGTTGCGGCGCGGCAGGTCAGCCTGCCTTAGATGGCCCTTGTATGCCTCGACGTTGCGGGCAAGCCCGCGCGCCACCGACCAGATGCCGCCCGTATCGAGCGCATCCAGCAGTGTCGCATGCGACATCAGCCGCGCGACACGGCCGTTGCCATCCAGGAACGGGTGGATCCAGGCAAAGCGATGATGGGCAGCAGCCGCACCGAGGATCGCGTCTGTCCGTCCGAGACCGGTATAGACCTGCTCAAATTTCTCCATAAAGCGCGGCACCGCACCGGGGCTAATGGCCGTGTGCAACCCAACCTTCACATCGCTGGTACGCAGCGCCCCGGGCACGACGGGCAGGCGCTCCCCTGTGTCGGGATTGGTGATCCACCGCATTGTCTCCGGCAGCATCTCGATAAAGCGCTGATGGGTTTCGCGCAGGCCGTCGAGAGAGGTAACGCGTCCTTTAAGGCCCCCGCCGTCGATCCATTGCTGGACCGCGATATGCGCCTTCGCTTCGACCTGCAGGTCACGCTTCTCGGCATCGGCGCTGTAGTCGTTCTTGAGCGCGCGCTCGATATCGATCGGGTGCGTGTCATGCCCCTCGATCAGGTTGCTGTAATAGCAGTTCATGGAACGGACCAGGTCGGCGAGAGCCGATGCGATCCCACCGGGGAGACTGCGCTTAAAGCCAGCCGAGCGCGCAGCCAGATCGACCGCGAGATCCGTCAGGGCGCCACGCTGCTTCGCTCCATCGGCGACCAGCATCGGTTCCATCATCGCGATTGTCTCGCCTCTATCTACGCCTACCATGTCCGCTCCAATGTCTGACAAAATGTCCGACAAAATGTCCGCTTTTATATCCAAACTTTTACTACAATATCATACTACTAGCGTAGATGCGAGCTTTTCAAATTCCCCAGAAATGTCCGCTTATTAGTCCGCTAGAGAACACATCGTTTTAGCAGGGGTTCTGCAGCTATCCGGGCGCGTCGCGAACAGCGACCGGGCTGTCGTGAACGAAGCCACGCTGGGCTTTGTCTTCGCCATCCGGCTTCCATCCCTCGCGCGGTTTTATTCTGGTCCGTCTTCACGGACTGGCCTTGGGGGCGCTGCCCCACCAGCGCGGATCAAGGGCATCCCCGGTCTTCGTCCCAAAAGGTCCTGCCAGACCGGGTGATCCCCCTCCCTTGATCCTTGCACCCCCCGATCTCGCCGATGGGCAGAGGTTCATGCGGGCGCGTTCGCGCTCGCGCTTGAACCCTTTGCCTAAACGGAGATGTCATGCGTACCGAACAACCAACCCGCCGCGACCTTCACGCGGAAATCACCAGCCAGCTGATTGCAGCGATCGAGGCTAATCCAGAAACACCATCCCTGCCGTGGCGTCGCGGTGGCGGTGCCTTGCACATGCCGGTGAACACCCTCACCGGGAATGCGTATCGCGGCATCAATGTCGTGAGCCTTTGGGTTGCAGCAGAAACGCGCGGCTATACCGCGCCGATCTGGGGCACTTACAAGCAATGGAGCGAGCGCGGCTGTCAGGTCCGCAAAGGCGAGCGCTCGTCACTCGTTATCTTCTACGAAGAATTCGATGCGGAGCCGGACCCGGAGGATACGACCGACGGCAAGCGCCGCGTGGCGCGCGCGTCATACGTGTTCAATGCCGCGCAGGTAGAAGGATTTGCCGCGCCGGAACTGCAGTCGTCCTTGGGACCCATCGAACGGCTGGACGCGGCCGATCGCTTCGTGAATGCGACGGGCGCAAGTGTAAGACACGGCGGTGATCGCGCGTATTACGCGCCGTCCACCGATCACATTCAGATGCCCGATGAAGGCCTGTTCACCGGCACCAAAACCCTGACGCGCGACGAAGCGTATTACGCCGTTCTGGTGCACGAGCTGGTGCACTGGTCGGGCGGGACCACACGCCTTGCCCGCGAAATGGGTAAACGCTTTGGCGATGCTGCTTATGCCGCCGAGGAACTGGTTGCCGAGATCGGTGCGGCTTTCCTTTGCGCCGAGCTTGGCATTACGCAGGATGTCCGACCAGATCACGCGCAGTATCTCGCCAACTGGCTGACGCTGCTCAAGTCCGACAGCAAGGCGATATTCGCTGCCGCCGCGCGAGCCTCTGAAGCTGCCGCATTCCTGACCGGGCGAGGGTAGGGAGGGGAAAAATCGGGGCGCCGCGAAATCCTTCGCGGCGCTCGGCAGCTATCGCGGCCGAAGGGACGAAAGCCAAGCAAGGACTCTTGCCAGCCAAAGCGTGAAGGATTCTACTGCCTCAAGTGATTTGCCGTGATTCAGTACGTGCGTAGAGCCCGGATTCCGGGCTCTTTTGATTCTTGTCCAGGACCCAATCAGCTGATGGCCGCCTCCCAACGAAAGGAAAAACTTGCAGAAAGCGGCGACAATCTGCGCAATATTGTCCGGGAATACCACGAGCTTCTTGAACAGGAGTTCGGCGACGAAAGAAGACACGACGTTAAGGACGAATTTGCCAGGTTTGCCGCTGATCCCGCACTCGAAATAGTCGAAGACATTCGGACTATGGAAGGGGTCGCGCGAGAAGAAAGATACGCTGCCATAGCGAAGATATTCGAGGCGGTGACGCGTGCTCTTGAGGAACTGGCCAAGCCTGAACTCTCCAGACAACTATGGCGTGATCGTCCAGCGGATCAGCGGAGTGCCGACCCCTTCCGGTGGGTCGCCGAGCACTATCCCTCCTACGGACGAAATCTCACCCAGGCGGACGTCCGTGGTCACGACCTGCCGCTCTATCGCAATCTCCACCGCCTGAAATCTACGACCGGCTGGCCCGACTGGTTCGACCTTCCCGCAAAGAAGGATGTTCACGCCCGCGCTCTGGCAGAAACGCCGAGCCCGGAGTCGCTGGCCGGAACAGATCGCCTTCCCCCGGATGCGCGGGCAAAGCGCCGGTCTCTTCGCAATGCGTCCCAATACCGCCAGCGAAATTCCTGACGCGAAACTTTTCAGCCGATTAATAGTTCATCAATAGGTCGAGCCTACAACTGTGTCCCATCACGCTGATGGAGATCACCATGACCGGCCTCGACCAGACCCGCACGTCATCTCAGCATCCACGCGACCCAGGTCCTGACTGGCTCGGCTTCTGGGCCGACATACTCGGGATCATCGCGGCCGTTCTCACCATTATCGCATTCATGATCGCTGCCTGGTGCTGGCTCTTTCCAGTCTAGCGGCACGGCTCAGCGTCAAACACTAAGGCGTCCGTCTCGGTGCCTTGTGATTGTCCTCACGGGGAGAGCGGCTTAAGGGCTTCGATTTCGGCGCGTCCGAGGTCGTGTTCGAGCATTTTGGAGATGTTTCTAGGTTCGGCTCGATGTCACTTGATATTGGCACAAACAATCGAGCAGAAATTCCAAACGATAGCCGTTCCAGTGGTTGATGTCCGCCAAGTCGTAGCCGACATTGGCCGGGATTCGGTTATTGGCTGATTGTTCGCGTAACAACCGCCGGAAATCACTTGTGTCCCAGCTGGACAGGTCTGGTCGCAGTAGGTGCCACTTCCGCAAGTGTTGTTGTTGATGGTCTGATAACCCATTTTGATATTGCCACCACCGAGGTCGAGCCGTTCGGCGGGACTCGCCGTCCCGATACCGACGTTGCCGGTGGGCGTAATTAACATCCGTGGCCCCACCCCATGCTGGTGAATCAGAAAGGCGCCCGCTGGATAGGCCGATAGCGAAGTCGGCGCGCTTCCATTGATGCCTATCGCCCACGAACTTCCAACTGCATGTGAGGCCAGGCTGGAGTTGCTCAGAGTCACCAGGCTGAAGTCTGAGTTGCTGGATGATATTGTTGCCGGAGAATTGGACGTCGTTCCCACCCCAAACGTCCCCGATACTTCCAGCTTGTGCGCGGGGCCATTTGTACCAATGCCTACATTACCCGCAGCCCGCCAGACATGCGTGCCGTCTGTCGTCCAGGCGCCGGAGCCGCCGGTTGGGGCAGCAATGCCGGTTACCGGCTTGATGATCATGCTGTTGCTGGTGACCTTGCCGACAACATCGATGGCCTGCGTCGGTGCTACATTGCCGACGCCAAGGCGCTTGGTCGTGTTGTCCCAGAAGAACTCCTCACCTGCCGTGGTACCGGAATTCGCGAACACGCCCGATGGTCCCGCAAACTGGATATAGCCTTCATCGCCGCTTGCGGCCGCAGCGTTATCGACGGTCCAGACCGTGCCCGAGCCAGAGACAGTGATATCGCCCTTGTCGCCATCCGTGACACCGGCGCCGCCGCCTGATGCACCACCACCGGCCATGCCGATCCAGTTGGTGCCGTCGCAGTACTGCATGACCTTATGATCGACGCTGTAGATCATCTCACCTTCCTGTGCGGCGGGGGTCGAACAGGCGGCCTGCGCTTGTGCGGGCCAGAGTGTGAACGCAGACAGCGAAGCCAGTAGCATGTACGTGATACGTCTCGACAAATATCCCCCTAGGTCAATGTGGGAATGATATCAAACTGTACGGCACACACACGAGAAATATTATTATCCATAATGGGTTAGCGGCTGCCTCCCCTTATGGGGTCGGGCTCTCGTGGCATGGAACCCGCTTCGCCGGTTTCCACCCTTCGGGCGTCGATCCCTGGCAGTGGTCTTGAAGCCATCGACATGCCGCAACGGGTTCTGGGGCGCAGGGTCCATATGCAGCTGGAATGCGCAGCGCATGAGATCACCGCGAAGGATTGGGTGAGGGGCCTTTGTCCTGCATCATCCGCACGGGTCATGTCCCCGATCGAACTTCGGGAGCCAGTCGCCATGCCCGGCTTTGCTGGATGGTGCCTTAACCGGGTCGGCCTTCGGTTCAACGCGGTTCGCTTCCGCGCCTGAAGGCTTGTGCAGCTCCACCCCCTACGGGCGCCTTCAGCGTCGTGTGAACCGGCGGCCTGATGCCCCGGTTCTTCTCAGTCCCCATCAAGCCGGGCGTGGTGTCTGGCTACAAAAACGATGGAGACAAAATTGACCGAAGCAAACGACAACAAACCCAAAGGCAAATCACCAACCCACGTCATCTGGCAGGTGATCGGCGAAGGCGACGATGCGCGCTGGATACGCGTCGGAGCCGGCTGGGAAAACCGCGATGGCAAGGGCATGTCCCTGCGGTTCGACGCCTACCCGGTGGTCGGTCGCACCGTCATTCGGGAACTCTCGGACCCGGATCAGAAAGCCTAACGAGAAGGGGACCGCTTTAGGCGGTCCCCTTTCTTCATTTATCGAAGCGATGCCCAGACCGTGTCGGCACCCTGCGCTGCCCGGATTTCACCGAGCGCCTTGGTGATCCTGCGCGCAACAATGACGGCATGATCCTCCCGAAGATCGCCGGCCACCCTGATGGATTCCCCGCCATCCATCTGAAAGTTCACCTGATACGGCAGGCCATTGGAAGAGGGGGCCAATACTTCGACACTCACGATGTCAGATGTCTCAAACCGCCACTTGCCAGTATGGGCTTCACCCATCCTGCCGAATGGCATCACGATGGAACCATCGTCGCCAAAGACCATGGCCCGCTTTGCGATGCCCATGCGAAACGTGATGATCGCCGCGAACCCGAAGAGAAGAGCGAAGCCGAGCGGCAGCAGGCTAAAGCGGCTGAAGTCCGGATTGAGGGCCAGGGCCAGCAGCATGGCGGTCAACAAAGCAAGCAGGCCGCCGCCGATCAGTCGGCCCGTCCTGAATTCTGTACCTTCGCGCCAGGAAACGGCAACGCTTTCGACATCACCATTGGCATCCTTGTTGCGAACCGTATCGCAGACGAATTTCGAGCCTTTCATCATCTCACTCCATTGGAAGGCGTTGCATGAAAATGGGCGGCAGGCCGGGCACCAGAATGAGCTGGCGTCCGGTTTCACGAGCGAAGTGAAGCGTGATTTCCGCTGGCTCCAGCAGCGGCACCGCGCGTGGCGCCGAGTCGTGACCCGGATCGCCACCGCGCATTCCCTGCGCGTTCAGGCGGGTCTGGCGCGATTCCAGAATCGTGGTGTTGCCAAGCAGCCCCGACAGGTAACGGGTCGTGGTTGCATCGACGATGTTGAACGCGTTGATGATCCCGGCATTGCCAAGAAACGTCTCCCACGACTTCGGGTAATGCGTCTGGATCTGCGTCAGGTCCTGAAGCACCGCCCAGAGCTGTACCCCGAAGCCGGCGATGTAACCCGCCGCTGTCTCAAGCGCGCTCATGTACCCAAGCGACGCAAACTCCTCGAGCACGAGCCGCAGCGGCCATTGTCCCTTCGCTGGGTTGACCGGGACAGGCCTGCGCTCCAGCGAGGCGAGCAGCTGGTAGATCACCAGCCGTAACCACCTGGCATGAGTGGCGATCCGAAGCGCCGGCAGGACGAGATACACAGTGCTCGGCTGGCTCGCGAGTTCATCGAACGAAAAGTCCGATCGATCCGCCGTGTGCGCGATGTCATCAAGCGGGCGCGTCTGCTCCTGTGCAGTGGACAGGATCGATTGCAGTTCCCGGTTGTCGGCATCGCCGCCACCGGATTCTGCCTTGGCAAGGAACGTTAGGCCTATGCCGCGCAGGCGTCCGTCATACGCATCCAGCAGGGACATCTCCGTCCAGGCTGTCATCAGCCTGCGCTGATCAGTCAGCGTCGCGCGCAGTTTGCGGATCGTTGCACGACCGGTCTGCAAATGGTCGAGAAGGATGAGCCCAATCAGAAGGTTCTTGGCCGAATCCGTCCAGTGCGTGTCCTTACCGCTCTGGATGATGAGCGCATCTGCAAGCTGCGCGACATCCGCCGGAAGATTTTCCGGGCTTGAGTGCGCCAGGTCTTCAAACGGGTTGTAGCTGGCACGGGCGAGCCCGCCACGTGCCGCGCCAAAAGGGTCAAGCACAAACACGCGCTGTCCCATCGAGCGTCGAGCCTGCGCTGTCGCGCGGGCGAGTTCGCCCTTGGGATCGATCACTACGACCGAGCCGGGATAGTCACGCAGGTTCGGAATGAGCAGGGTGAGAGTCTTGCCTGACCGGCTGCCGGCGATGGTGATGATGTGGCGGTTGTCGAACGCACCCAGTGCCACTCCTATCGTGGCTTCGGTGCCGCCATGCCCTAGCAGCAGCATGCCTCTACGATACTGCCACTCACTCGACAGTTCCGGCCCCGACAGCCATCGCCGCAACGGTGGTCGCTCAGGTTGTCCCCTTGCACCACCGCGCGGCGGGAATTCCAGTCCATCAGTCACGGCCAACCTCCAATACTACAGGGAAAGACCACGAGGACGTCGCTTGGCTCGCGGGCCTCGATCTGGGCGTCCGACGCCACGATTTGAAAGAAGTTCGGCAATACGGCCTTGCAGACGCATGCGGTCGAGGCGCTGCACGGCGCGCATCTTGTCGATGCGCCGCTGCAACGCCTCACGCTCGCGGATCTGCGCCTGGAACAGGGCCTCACGCTGCGCGAGGTCTCGCTGATACCCAGCGAAGGCCTCGCGATCGTTATCGCGACGAATCTGCGCCGTCCGACCGGTGAGGACTTCCCAGACGCCAAGAATGCCTTTTGTGATCCGCTCGGCGCGCGCCTGGTTCTCAACGCGCAACCTTGCATCCTGCAAGGCGCGCAGGTGCTCACGCTCCTGTCGTTGCATCGCGACCATGCGCGTGCGTTCGTCGAGCAGAGGTGCCAGAGCTTGCGCCTGGTCGTTCTTCGACTTCGCCAGATGCTCGTCGAGCTGGCCTTGCATCCGCTCACGGATGGAGGCCTTTACGGCCTCGACGCCGGGCAGGTGATCGGGCTCACCCAGCTTCGCAGTGAGTTCCTTCGTTTTCACCCCGACCATGCGGGAAACAGAAAACACCTCGCCATTCACATCGACCGCGACAAAACCGCGTCGATCGCCCGCCGCCAGAAAATACCCACGGTCTTCGATGGCGTGCCTGAAGCTGGGAAGGTTGTCGGACTGCGCCCACGCGTCCTGGAAGAGCTGCTTTACCTCGCGCGGATCAAGACCGATCCGCTTGGCCTGCTGCCATTCGCCAAGGGTGAAATTGAGCGGATTCTTCCAGTCATTCTCCCGATGGCCACGGGGAAGCTCCCAGCCATGTTCCAGGTAAAGCACCTTGGAAAGCTCGGAGAGCTGGTTCTTGAAGAAGGGAAGATTCCTTGCCTTCATCTCTTTTGCATCGATGCGCGACCAGACAACATGCGCGTGTCTGCGGCCTGCCTTCTCGTGCACGACGATCGCGCGCGGCTGGCCTTCCAGTCCGAGCTGCTGTTCTGCGCGATCAACGGCATCAAGAATGTCTTCGAGGCCCGCGCTCTGATCCTTGGGCGGGTTGATGCTCATTGAAAACAGGAACTGCTTGCACTTGGTGCCCCTGGACACCGCATGGGCTTCAGCGAGCGCCCCTGTCAGGTCACTCGCCAGAAAGCCGCGCAGCTCCTGGACGTGGACATGATCGTTCTCGTCTTCTCGCAGCAGGTGCTGGGCAAGCTGCCCCGCACCGCCGCGCTGCGAACCTTTGAGGATCATCAGACATCCTCACCTGTCGCAGCTTTGCAAAACGCCACCGATGCCCTTAGTTCTCGCTCACTGGGCTCACGTGTCTCCTTGCCCAACCCCCTCATCAGGGCGTTGTGCATGAGGCGCACGTCATCGCAGGCGAGCCTAAGCCGGCGGACCGTTTCGTCATCGACTGGCAGACTGCCGGAGTCGGCCGCCCGCGCCAGCCGATAGAGACTCGCTGCAAGGTCGCTTCCCCCAAGGGTCGCAAGCAGGTGAGCGAGAAGGGCGCGATCAGCCAGATTGCTCGATGGCATTCTGGCAAGCTTCGCCCCCTCGAACAGGACTCTCTTCACGTAACTGGAGAGCGTCATAGTGCCAGCGCGCGCAGTCAGATTGGCGCGCTCGTCTTCCGTGAGGCGAACGGAAAGAGGGGAGGGCTGGCGGGTCAGGGCGCGGGGCATTTTGCACCCCGCGACGGCTGTTTCTTGGGCTTCTCGACCCCTGTCAGGTCATACGCATTGAAGAGGTTTCTAAGGTCGGAGCGGGCCCCCGCAACCACCTTAACTTGCGCAATCAGATCATCATCGGGGAAACCCGCGACTCCGCTTGGATTTCCAAGATGGTTGCGCGCTCCCGCAACCAATCGCATTGCTGCAAAGGCGCCCTTCGGGGCGCCTTTGTTGTTTGTGCGGTCAGTGTCCGGATTTCGCAGGGGCGGCGTGGCCACCGCCATCGCCTGCGGCGGCCTCGGCGTCGGCGTGGACTTCGACTTCCGCGGATGGCCAGGCACACCCGGGCGGCGGCAGCATGGCGCTGGCGGCGATCGGGTTGGCAGCGCGCAGGTGCTTGTCTTCTTCCATCGCCACGGGGTCACAGCCATGGGCGGCCGGGTCGGCATGAGCCTCCTCGGCATGAGCCTCCTCGGCATGAGCCTCCTCGGCATGGCTGTCGTCATGACCCGCGGCGTCCGTCTCGGCATGCATGGCGGTTTCGGCCGCGGGAGCATGGGCCGCGTCGGCGTCATGGGTTTCGGCAGCAGCTCCCGCCGCCAGAGCCGCCGGGGCGATGGCGCAGCCGATCGCGACCAGCAAGGCGAGGCGTGTGAGCGTTTTAAGTGGCGTCATTGACTTTATCCAGTTTCCCTTGATTTGCGAGGCACTTCTGGGCGTCCTGCCCTCGTTGCGGCAGGTGATCTGGCAGCGCTCCAGCAATTGCGACACCTTGTGCATTTAATCTCTCACCGCTTCATGAAGGCGTGGGCTGCAAATTGAGCGATCAGCTGCCGTGCCGAAATGCGTGTTCCCTCGGCCTGCAGAATAGACCGAATTGGCAAAGAGGGCGTTGACGCGCCAGACTGGCCGGACGCGGCCGGGTCGGCTAGGGTCCGCGCCAGTTCAGGGTCGGTCATGCAGCCGCGTCTTTCTTATTCCAGCGAGGTCGAAGGCGGGGCGCCGGTGCAAACGCGCTTTGCCATTGCCGGACGCATGGACGTTGCGCGCTTTCTCGTGTTCGTGGCCGACCGTGCCCATTGGCTGGGTCTTTCCGGCTGGGCCGCCGCTGACGGCGCGCAAAGTCTCACCGTCGTCGCCGCCGGGCCCGAGGCGCTGGTCGGGGCGCTGGAAATGGCCTGCACGCTCGGGCCGCAGGATGCGCTGGTCGACGCGCTGGAGACCAGCCCGGAGCGCGAACAGGTCCCGCCCGGGTTCTGGCTGCGCTAGAAGTAATCCGGAATGCCGGGCATCCCGACAAAACCGGGGAGCCGGCGCACCCGGCGCTGCCAGAGGTTGATCGCCGGATAGTCCTCGTGGCCGATACCGGCGTCGTGGCTCAGCATCACATAGGGAAACAGCGCGATATCGGCGATGGTCGGCGTGTCCCCGACCGTCCAGATGGCGCCGGCCAGCTGGCGATCGGCCAGGTGATCCTCGATCACGCGCATGGCCATCCGGCCCTTGGCGCGCAATGTCTCTACGTCGCCGGGATAGCCCAGCATCAACACCATGCGGGCCGCCGAGATGGCCATCAGCTCACCGCCGGCGAAGCCGAGCCACATCATCACCTGCCCGAAGCGCTGGTCGCGCGGCAGCCAGTTGCCGGTCGGGTCGTAGCGATTGGCGAGGTGGCAGAGAATGGCCTGCGCGTCGCGCAGCAGCAGGCCGTCGTCCTCGAACACGGGCAACTGGCCCAGCGGATTGAGTGCCAGCATTTGCGGGCTCTTGTGCTCGCGGCCGGGGTAGAAATCCACCGTCTGCGTCGCGTATTTCACCCCGAGCAGGGCGGCCAGCAGCCTCACCTTGTAGCAGCTGCCTGAGAGCACGTAGTCGTAAAGCTTAGGCAAAGTCGCTCACCTGGTCGGTTCTGGGTTCGGTGCCGAAGGTCAGGGCCTTTTCCTTGAGCCAGCGCCGGTAGAGGACCGAGGAGAGGTCAGCGCGGGTCGGCGTTTCGCGACCGGGCTGCAAAGGCAGCTGGACCGGTCGCTGGTTCTCCAGCACGATCTTGTCCTGCAGGAAGATCATCTGTTGGAAAGCGATGATTTCGGCATCGGTACTCGAGGGGTCGATCACCAGCATGAACGGGTGGGCGATCGCGTGCGTTTCGTCGACCGGCTGGACAAACAGCGCGATGACGTCCCAGCGGTTGGGGGCGGTCGGCGGCGTCTTGTAGAGCATGACGTTGAAGGGCGAGACGACCCGATACATGTACTGGCTGATCTGCCCGCCCTCCGAGGCGGCCGCGGCCTTGGGCTGTAAGAACTCGCATTTGGTGGCCCAGATCTCGTCGACGTCGCGGCGCTGCTCCACGTCGTATTTGGCGACTTCGGGCTTTTCCTCGCTGCCCAGGATATCGGTGTGCACGTAGGGAAAATGCGCCAGGTCGAGAAAGTTCTCGATCAGCCGCAGACCCGAGGCGGCGACACGGACGCCGCCGCAATAGAGCCAGCGCCGATCCGGCTCCTCGGCCTCGGGCAGCGCGAAGACGTCGCGTGCCGGCGTGCCGAAGCTGGTCCAGAGGTGATTGTAGTGGGTGCGAATGGGAAGGCGGCGCCCCTCTCCCGTCACCTCGAAGCCGTCGGCCTGCCGGGTGACTGTGACATCCCCGCCGAGCAGCCAGGTCGCGACCGTCTGTCCGATCGGAAAATCCTGGGTGGCGCCGAGCACATACCACTGGTCGATGGCGGCCTTATCTTTGGTGAGGCTCATGCGGCCACCTGCTGCTCGAGTTCGTCGCGCAAATGTCGAACGCGGGCGGCGGCATGGATCGGGTCGACGTCTCCCTGGCTGACGGCATGCAGCATGATCCTGCCCGCCGTCACGCGGTGCCAGTAAAGGTGCAGGGTGCCGCCCGGCAGGTCGAGGTCCAGCCGGGGCGCATCCAGGCTGTCGATGTCGACGCCTAGGCTCAGGATCGGGGTGACGGCCTCAGGGGGCTCGGGCCGTGTGCCGGCGTCGTGCCGGCCGACCCAGACCAGACCTCCGGCTTCGACCGCAGGAAAGGCATTGGCCTTGATGCTGGGCGGCACCGTGAGATCGGGGTGGGCGGGGATGCGCACGCAGCTCGCGGCGGCGCCATATTCCCATCCGTGATAGAGGCAGTTGAGGGCATTGTTGCGGACAAAGCCGAGGCTGAGGCGCATGCCGCGATGCGGGCATCGATCTTCCCAGACATGAGCAGCGCCGTCGCCCCGCCAGACCACCAGTTCCCGGTCGTCGAGACGCACGGCCCGGGTGACACCAGCAGGCACGTCGCGCGAGAGGGCGATGGGGGTCCAGTCCTCATTCATTAACGGCCATCCATTCATTGTATGCAACGCGCTCCGTATTGCCGAAAATTTGGGCAAACCGAAAATCTACGCAGATTCTTTAAGCATCACCTTGGTCGGCTTGGCAAGCACCGTGACTCGGCCATTTGCCTAACCGGCTGAATCGACATGTTGAATCCTGCAGCGATGAGGTCCTTCGGCCTTGGCACATGGTTTGCATTGTTCCTCTCATGGGCGCTGCCGCTTCGGGTGAGCAGGCTCTGGATGGGTGCAATTCAGGGAACAACGTCATGACCTTTTCACTTTCTCGCCGGTCGCTGCTGAGAGCCGGTGCTGCCGGGCTCGCCGCGACGGCGCTGCCTTTCGGGTTTGCCAAGGCGCAAACCAACGTCATTCTGGGCATCGTCTATGTCGGGCCCAAGGATGATTTCGGCTGGAACCAGGCACATGCCGTTTCGGTGGAGGCGCTCAAGGCGCTGCCGGGCATCACCGTGGTCGAAGAAGAAAACGTCCCCGAGACCGATGCCGTCGCCAAGTCGATGGAATCGATGATCAACCTGGACGGCGCCAACCTCATCCTGGCCACCTCCTTCGGCTACTACAATCCGTTCGTGGTCGATCTGGCCAAGAAGTATCCCGATGTCACGTTCCGTCATGCGGCGCCGCTGTGGAACAAGGACGCCGATCCGGCCAATGCCGGCTCGTATTTCCCCTATCTCAACCAGGCGCATTACGTCGATGGCGTCGCCGCCGGCCTGTCGTCGTCGGGCAAGATCGGCTTTGTCGCGGCCAAGCCGATCCCCACCGTGCTCTCCAACATCAACTCGGTGCTGCTGGGCGCCCGTTCGGTCAATCCCAATGCCACCGTGCAGGTGATCTTCACCGGCGAGTGGAGCCTGCCGGTGCGCGAAGCCGAAGCCACCAATGCGCTGGTCGATGCCGGATGCGACGTCATCACCTGCCATGTGGACAGCCCCAAGGTGGTGATCGAGACCGCCGAAGGCCGTGGCGTCAAGACCTGTGGTCACAATGCCAGCCAGGCGCCGCTGGCGCCCAAGGGCTTCATCACCGGGGCCGAGTACAAGTGGGAAACCATCTACAAGTCCTATGCCGACGACATCGCGGCCGGCAAGACGCCGCCGAACTTCCTGGTGGGCGGCTACAATAACGACATGCTGCGCAACACGCCCTATGGCGCCGGCGCCACGCCCGAGGCCATCAAGGCAGCCGATGCGGCCATCGAAGCCCTCAAGGGCGGCGCCCCGATCTACAAGGGCATGCTCAAGGACAATGCCGGCAATGTCGTCGTCGACAAGGACTACGACAATTACGATCCGTACCTCGACGGCATGAACTGGCTGCTCGAAGGCGTGCAGGGTTCGATCACCTGATCCAGGAGCTTGCGGTCCGGGGTGGCGGGTGCACGCCGCCCCGGGCTGCAAACCAGTTGGCGGCCGGTTTGGTCTGGCCGCCAGGTTGAATGCGCCCTCATGGTGAGCATGTCGAACCACGAGGGCGGCGCGCACGGACCTCGTCCTTCGACAAGCTCAGGATGAGGTCCTCTGGGACGGGAGTGCTCTACCTGATGACCGCTGAAACCGCCGATGCCGCCACCGCAAAGCCAAGCACCGGTCCCAATCTGCAGCTGCTGCGGTTTGCCGAGTCGGTCACCATTCCGGCGCTGGCGCTGATCGCTTCGGCGCTGGTGTTCTCGGTGTTCCTCCTGGTCATCGGCAAAGACCCTGTGACCTTCTACGCGCTGATCTGGACCGGCGGGTTCGGTTCGTCGTTTTCGTTCCAGAACACCCTGCAACGCGCGGCCCCGCTCATCCTGACCGGTCTGGCCTTTGCCGTGCCGGCCCGGATCGGGCTGACCATGATCGGCGGCGAGGGGGCTCTGGTGCTGGGTGGGTTCACTGCCGCGGCCATCGCCATTCCGATGGTGATCGGCGGCGTGCCACCGATCGTCACCCTGCCGGTGATGGTGATCACCGCCATGCTCACCGGCGGTCTCTGGGTCGGCCTCACGGGCTGGCTGAAATACTATCGCGGCGTCAACGAGACCATCGCCTCGCTGCTGCTGAGCTACATCGCCATCGCCATCATGAACTTTTTCGTCGAGGGGGTGCTGCGCGATCCTGCTTCGGCCAACAAACCCTCGACCATGCCGATCGGTGACGCCTACCGGGTCGGTAACATTCCGGGCATGGACGTGCACTGGGGCCTGGCGGCCGGCGTCGTGCTGGCGGTGGTACTCTGGATCCTGATGAGCCGGACGACCTTCGGCTTTGCGGCCCGCATGACCGGTGGCAATGCGCGGGCCGCGCTGGCACAGGGCCTGCCGGTGGGCTGGCTGATGGTGGTCTGCTGCATGATCGCGGGCGCCTGCGCGGGGCTTGCCGGGTTCTTCGAAGTGACGGCCATTCACGGCCAGGCCAATGCGTCGCTTGTGGCCGGCTATGGTTTTACCGGCATCCTGGTGTCGTTCCTTGCGCGGCATAACCCATTGGCGGTGGTGCCCGTCGCCATCCTCTTCGGCGCCATCGCGGCGGCCGGCGGGGTGATCCAGCGCCGGATGGGCATGCCCGACGCCACCGTGCTGGTGCTGCAAGGCATCATGTTCGTGGTGCTCCTGGTCAGCGAGACGTTCTACGGGCGGATCAAGTTCTTCCAGCCGCGCATCACGGGAGATCGCACCTGATGGACAGCGCCGTCGTCACCGTGCTCATCGCCATGCTGGGGGGCGCCATCCGTGTCTCCACGCCCTTCATGTTCGTGGCGCTGGGCGAGTGCCTCACCGAAAAATCGGGCCGCATCAATCTGGGGCTGGAGGGCAATCTCGTGCTGGGCGCGATGGTTGCCTATGCGGTGTCCTTTTTCACCGGCAATCCCTGGGTGGGCGTGCTCGCGGCGGGCGGTGCCGGGCTCTTCCTGGGGGCGCTGCACGGCTATATCTGCAAGCTTCCCAAGGTCAACGACATTGCCGTGGGCATCGCCATGATGAGCTTTGGCACGGGGCTCGCCTTCTTTTTCGGCAAGCCCTTTATCCAGCCCACGGCGCCCCGGCTCGATGCCATCCCGCTGGGTGACTGGACCGGCAATGCGGCGCTGGCGCAGGCCCTGCAGGTCAACCCGCTGTTCTTTGTCGGCATCGTCCTGTCGGTGGTCATGTGGTGGGCCTTCCGCAACACCAAATGGGGACTGATCGTCCGCATGACGGGCGACAGTGCCGCCTCGGCCAAGGCGATGGGCGTCTCGGTCGATCTGGTGCGCTTCCTCGCCACCGCAGCCGGCGGCTTTCTCGCCGGCATCGGCGGCGCTTTCCTCTCGCTCTACTATCCGGGCAGCTGGAACCAGGGTCTTTCGTCGGGCCAGGGCCTGATGGCCGTGGCGCTGGTGATCTTTGCGCGCTGGGATCCGATCAAGTGCATCTTCGCCGCGCTGCTTTTCGGGGCGGCCGGAGCCATCGGGCCGGCACTGCAGTCGGTGGGTATCTCGCAGGGCTACTACTTCTTCAATGCCGCCCCCTACATCCTGACGCTGTTCATCATGATCGCTTCGGCGCGGTCCAAGGGTGCAGCGCGGGAAGTGCCGGGCGAACTTTCCATCACAAAATAGGAACAGGTCATGAGCGGACTGGGTGGGTTGAACAAGAGCGAGAACGGCGTCGTCATCGGGCTCGTTCAGCTGCAGTTGCCTGTCGTTCAGACTCGTGACCATTTGGCGGCACAGACACAGCGGATCGTCGACATGGTCGGCAAGGCGCGGCGCAACCTGGGCACTATGGACCTGGTGGTCTTCCCCGAATACGCCCTGCACGGCCTGTCGATGGACACCAATCCCGAGATCATGTGCTCGATGGACGGCCCGGAAGTGGCGGCGTTCAAAAAAGCCTGCAAGGACAACCACATATGGGGGTGCTTCTCGATCATGGAGCACAATCCCGGCGGCAATCCCTACAATGTTGGGATCATTATCGACGACCAGGGTGTGGTCAAACTCTACTACCGCAAGCTGCATCCCTGGGTGCCGGTCGAGCCCTGGGAGCCCGGCGACCTCGGCATTCCGGTGATCACCGGCCCCAAAGGCTGCAAGCTCGGCCTGATCATCTGCCACGACGGCATGTTCCCCGAGATGGCGCGCGAGGCGGCCTATCAGGGCGCCGAGATCATGCTGCGGACGGCCGGCTACACGGCGCCGATCCGGCAGTCGTGGAGATTTACCAATCAGGCCAACAGCTTCCACAACCTGATGGTCACCGCCAATGTCTGCATGTGCGGCTCTGACGGCACGTTCGACTCGATGGGCGAGGGCATGATCGTCAATTTCGACGGCTCGATCATCGCCGAGGGGACGACCGGACGGGTGGACGAGATCATCACCGCCGAGGTGCGCCCGGACCTGGTGCGCGAGGCGCGGGCGAACTGGGGCGTGGAGAACAATATCTACCAGCTCGGACACCGCGGCTTCACCGCGGTCAAGGGCGGGGCGCAAGACTGCCCGTATACCTTCATGCACGACCTGGTGGCCGGTCGGTATCGCCTTCCCTGGGAAGACGACGTCAAGGTGACGGACGGTACCCCCTCGGGTTTTGCAGCACCCACAAGGCTTTACGGCGAGACGATGAAGGACGCGGCGGAATGACACTGCTCGACGAGCGGGTGGAGGCGGCGTTTGTCCCGGGTGGCCGGACGATCGAGTCGTCGCCTTATCCCTGGCCCTATGACGGGGATCTGCGGCCGGCGAACACGGCGCTGATCGTGATCGACATGCAGACTGATTTCTGCGGGCCGGGCGGGTATGTCGACTCGATGGGCTATGACATCTCGCTGACGCGGGCGCCGATCGGGCCGATCCAGTCGGTACTTAAGGCATTCAGGCAAAAGGGTTTTTCGGTTATCCATACGCGGGAGGGGCACAAGCCGGACCTCTCCGACCTGCCAGCGAACAAGCGCTGGCGCAGCCAGCGGATCGGGGCGGGGATCGGCGACCAGGGGCCGCAAGGGCGGATCCTGGTGCGCGGCGAGCCGGGATGGGAGATCATTCCCGAGCTGGCGCCGCATCCGGGCGAGGCCATCATCGACAAGCCGGGCAAGGGCTCGTTTGCCTCGACGGACCTCGAATTGATATTGCGCCTCAAAGGGATACGCAACATCGTCTTGACCGGCATCACCACCGATGTGTGCGTGCACACCACTATGCGGGAGGCCAATGACCGGGGCTTTGAGTGCGTGCTGCTGGAGGATTGCTGCGGCGCGACCAAGTACGAAAATCACCTGGCCGCCATCGACATGATCAAGATGCAGGGCGGGGTATTCGGGGCGGTTTCCACCTCCGAACAACTGCTCAATGGGCTGGGTTTGCCACAATGATGAACGAGCCAAACACGAAGATGAACGGCGCTGGGCGTGCGCCATCGCTCGAAGCGTTGGGGATGACCAAGATTTTCGGCCCGCTCGTGGCGCTCGACGACGTGTCGCTCAAGGTTGAAGCCGGATCGTTTCACGCCCTGCTCGGCGAAAACGGCGCGGGCAAGTCGACGCTGGTCAAATGCATCATGGGCTTTTACTCGCCCGACAAGGGGCAGGTGCGGCTCGACGGTCGCGAGGTGTCGATCAAGTCGCCGCGCGATGCGCGGGCCAATGGCATTGGCATGGTCTACCAGCATTTCACCCTGGTGCCGTGCCTGACGGCAGCGGAGAACCTCGTGATCTCGCGGGCCGACGCGCCGGGGGTGATCGACTGGGCCAAGGAGCGCAAGGCGCTCGACCAGTTCATGGACGAGATGCCGTTCCGGGTGCCGCTCAACACGCAGGTGTCGTCGCTCTCGGCGGGCGAGAAGCAGAAGCTCGAAATCCTCAAGCTGCTCTATCTCGACCAGCGTTTCATGATCCTGGACGAGCCGACCTCGGTGCTGACCCCGGGCGAGGCCGACGAGATGCTGGGCCTGTTGGGCGCGATGGCCAAGCGCAAGGAGATCACGGTGCTCATGATCTCGCACAAGTTCCGCGAGGTGAAAGCCTTCTGCGATCATTTCACGGTGCTGCGGCGCGGGCAGCATACCGGCGACGGCGATGCGCAGAGCGCCACCGTCTCGGAGATGAGCGCCATGATGATCGGGGATACCGCGATCCGCGAGCGCGCCAACCGCAGCGGTACGGCGGGTGCCGACGTGCTGGAACTGGCCGGGCTGTTCGCCGAGGACAATGACGGGTTGCCGGCGATCCAGGCGGTCAATCTCAAGGTCAAGGCCGGCGAGATCGTGGGCATTGCCGGCGTTTCGGGCAATGGGCAGTCGGCGCTGGTCGAAACGCTTTCGGGGCAGCGGCCGCTGTCGGACGGGGCGATCTTTATCAAGGGCGACCGTTTTGAGCCCAAGCGGGCCTCGTACGACAAGTACAAGGTGTTCGGCCTGCCCGAGGAACCGCTCAAGAATGCTGCCGTGCCCAAGATGAGCGTGGCGGAAAACCTGGCGTTCCGCGCCTTCGACAAGCCGCCGGTCGCGTCGCTCGGCTGGTGGATGTCGCCGGGGCCGATGCGCGCCAAGGCCAAGGAGCTGATCTCGCGCTATCGGGTCAAGACGCAGGGCCCGGACGCGCCGATCGAGACGCTGTCGGGCGGCAATGTGCAGCGGGCGATCCTGGCGCGTGAGCTGTCGGGCGATGTCGACGTGCTGATCGTCGCCAATCCCTGCTTCGGGCTCGATTTCGCCTCGGTGGCCGAAATCCGCAGCCAGATCATGGAGCAGCGCAATCGCGGCGCGGCGGTGCTGCTGGTGAGCGAGGATCTGGACGAGATACTCGAATTGGCGGATCGGGTGGCCGTGATGTCGGGCGGCACGATCAACTATGTGGCGCGCATCGAAGATACCGACCGCAACACCATCGGCCAGCATATGGCGGGGCACTAGTGATGGACGGCAACGGCTCGGTCCACCTCCGCTCCACCTCCCCCACAAGAGGGGGGCTGCTATCCCGTGCAAGGGTCGGCTCCCTCGGAAAAGGCGTTGCAGCGGCAAGCGACGCTCGTGCTGAGAGTTCGCACTCCTCACCCGTCTCGACCTTCGGTCGATCCACCCTCCCCCCTGAGGGGCGAGGGGACCCGACTGCGACATTCGGAGCAAGACCGTGCTGAGCGTTCCCGCCCGCCCCTATCCGTTTCCGCTCGATCCGGCGCATGTGGCGCTGGTGGTGATCGACATGCAGCGGGACTTTATCGAGAGGGGCGGCTTCGGCGACAGCCTGGGCAACGACGTGGCCCGGCTCGAGGCGATCGTGCCGACCACGGCGGCGCTGATCGGGCTGTTCCGCGCCAAGGGCTGGACGATCGTGCATACGCGCGAGGCGCATCTGCCCGATCTTTCCGACTGTCCGCCGGCAAAAATCCGCCGCGGCAATGCGAGCCTGCGGATCGGGGAGACCGGTGCGATGGGGCGGTTGCTGGTGCGCGGCGAGCCCGGCAACCAGATCGTCGAGGCGCTGGCGCCGCTCGAGGCAGAAATCGTCGTCGACAAGCCGGGCAAGGGCATGTTCTGGGCGACGGGCCTGCACGAGAGGCTGCAGGCGCTCGGCATCACGCATCTGGTGTTTGCCGGCGTGACCACGGAAGTGTGCGTGCAGACCTCGATGCGCGAGGCCAATGATCGCGGTTACGAGTGCCTGCTGATCGAGGACGCCACCGAAAGCTATTTCCCGCAGTTCAAGGCAGCGACCATCGAAATGATGGTGGCGCAGGGCGGCATCGTGGGCTGGGTCACGCCGCTGCACAATCTGGCGGCGGCAGTGTCATGAGCGAGGCGGAAAAGCTGATGGCGGCGGCCGCCGAACTGCTGAGGCTGACGCTCGAGCCGGACTATGTGCCCGGCGTGACAGCGCATCTGGAGGTGGCCGTGAAGATGGCGGCGTTGCTCGACCAGGTCGAGCTCGACGACGAGACCGAACCGGCCTGGATCTACAGGCCATGAACGGGACCGAAAGCGCCGCTGAAATCGTCGCCGCCGTCAAGACCGGGGCCGCCACCGCGCGCCAGGTCGTCGAGACAGCCCTCGCCCGCATCGAACGGCATGACAAAAGGCTCGGCGCCTTCACCGACGTGGTCGCCGAGCGGGCGTTGCGCACCGCCGACGCGGTCGATGCCGGACCGAAGGGACCGCTGGCCGGCGTGCCGTTCGCGGTCAAAAATCTCTTCGACGTCAAGGATCTGGTGACCCGGGCGGGCAGCAAGATCAACCGCGAGAACGCCCCGGCGCAGCGCGATGCGACGCTGGTCACGCGGCTCGAGGCGGCGGGCGCCGTGCTGGTGGGTGCGCTCAACATGGGCGAGTATGCCTATGACTTTACTGGCGAGAATGCCCATGACGGGCCGTCGCGCAATCCGCACGACCTGGCGCATATGGCCGGCGGATCGTCTGGCGGCTCGGGGAGTGCGGTGGCGGGCGGTCTGGTGCCGTTGGCGCTGGGGTCCGATACCAACGGATCGATCCGGGTGCCGTCCTCGCTCTGTGGCCTGTTCGGCCTCAAGCCAACCTATGGACGGCTGAGCCGGGCGCACACGTTTCCGTTCGTGGCCAGTCTCGATCACCTGGGGCCGATGGCGCGGACGACGCGCGATCTGGCGCTGAGCTACGACGCCATGCAGGGCTTTGACGACGCCGATCCGGCGCTGAGCAAGCGACCGCTGGAGCCGACCGAAACGCGGCTCAAGCATGTGGTGCCGGCCGGACGGATTGCGATGGCCGACGGCTATTTTACCGGTGAAGGGGTGGCGCGCGCCGCCGTCGCCCAGGTGGCCGCTGCGTTGGGCGTCAGCCGGACGATCACCCTGCCGGACGTGCCGGCGGCGCGTGCCGCCGCCTATCTGATCACCATGGTGGAAGGCGCCAGTCTGCATCTGGATCGGCTGCGGAAACGGGCCCAGGACTTCGACCCCGACGTGCGCGACCGGCTCCTGGCCGGCGCCATGCTGCCCGGCGTCTGGGTGCAGCGGGCGCAGAAGGTCCGGCGGGTGTATCGCGACGCGGTCGTCAAGCTTTTCGACGAGGTCGACGTGATCCTCGCGCCAGCGACGCCGATGCAGGCGCCGCGGCTGGGGCAGAAGACGGCGCTGTTCGGGGGTGCCGAACTGCCGGTGCGGCCGAACATGGGCATCTTCACCCAGCCGATCTCGTTTATCGGCCTGCCAGTGGTGAGCGTGCCGGTATGGCTCGCGGGCGAGAGCCTGCCGATCGGGGTGCAGGTGATCGCCGCCCCCTGGCGGGAAGACATCGCGCTGCGAGTGGCCTACCAACTCGAAGAGATGGGTGCAGTACGTGCCCCGGTAGCCAAGGAGTTTGCCAATGGCTGAGCAGGGGCGCTGGGCCGGACGCAGTCCGGACAAGGATGTGATCCGCAACGAGATCTGGCACTCGCTGGAAGCGACGGGGACGGCCGTGGGGCCGGCCTGGAGCATGATCCCGAACTTTGTCGGTGCCGATGTTGCGGCCTGGCACCTGGCGCAGACCGACGAGTGGAAGCGCGCCAAGACGATCAAGACCAATCCGGATGCGCCGCAGATCCCGATCCGACTGCGCGCGCTCTACGAGGGCAAGCTGGTGTTCGCGCCGGTGCCCTATCTCACCCAGGATTTTCCCTATCTGCGGCTCGACCCGAAAAAGCTGATCGAAAAGGGCATCAGCTTTGAACTGGCCGCCACTTCGCAAGGCTTTGTCGATCATGGCGACAGGATCGAATTCGACCAGGTGAGCCCGCTCGATTTTTGCGTCTGTGGTTCGGTGGCGGTGACGCGCGCCGGCGGTCGCACCGGCAAGGGTGCCGGTTTTGCCGATCTCGAGACCGCGATCTTTCGCGAACTGGGGATCGTGACCGCCGAGACGCCGATGGCCACCACGGTCCATTCCAGCCAGCTGGTGGACGACAGCCGCGTGCCGATGCAGAGCCACGATTCGCCGCTCGATTTCGTCGCCACCGAAAAGGAGCTGATCCGCACCGGCAACCGGGCCGAGCGGCCGATGGGGGTCGACTGGGACAAGGTGCGTCCGGACCAGTTCGAAACCATCCCGTTCCTGACGCGCCTGCGGGCAGAGATGCAGGCGCGGCGGCGGGCGTGATGGAGATCAACCGCCCCGAAATCGTCGCCGAAGTCGAAGCGGTGTTCGCGCGCTATGAGGTGGCGCTGACGAGCAATGATGTCGAGGTGCTGGACGAGCTGTTCCATGCGGCGCCGACCACCATCCGTTACGGGGCCACCGAGAACCTTTATGGCATCGACGAGATCCGGGCGTTCCGGCTGTCGCGGCCATCAGCCGGATTGCAGCGGGTGTTGCACAAGACGGTCATTACCACCTATGGCAGCGACGTCGCCATGGCATCGACGCTGTTTTATCGGGATGCGGCGCCCGGCAAGGTAGGGCGGCAGATGCAGACCTGGGTGCGGATGGCGCAGGGTTGGCGGGTGGTGGCGGCCCATGTCAGTATAATCGCCGAGCCGGCCTGAGACCGGCGGAGGACAGGATTGCTCAAACGTACGTCGGCCGAGGAGATCAGGCGGGGCCTCGCCGAACGCATCATGTCGGGCACCCTGTCACCGGGCACGCCGCTCGACGAGACGCAGATTGCGGCCGATTATGCGGTCAGCCGGACGCCGGTGCGCGAGGCGCTGCGCCTTCTGGCATCGAGTGGCCTGGTCGACCAGAAGCCGCATGCCAAGGCACTGGTGGCCAAGCCCGACGACGAGCAGCTGGCCGGCATGTTCGAGGTGATGGGCTATCTCGAAGCCCTGTGTGCGGGGCTCGCCGCCATGGCCATGAGCAAGGCCGAGCGCGACGGGCTCGACCGGCTGCATGACGAGATGTCGGCGCTGGTGCGGGACGGTGACGCGATGCGCTATGCCGAAGCCAATGACGTGTTCCACACGGCGATCTACGAGGGCGCGCATAACGGCTATCTCGCCGATATCACGCGCTCGACGCGCCAGCGGCTGCAGCCGTTCCGGCGGGCGCAGTTTGCCGAACTGGGGCGGCTGCTCAAGTCGCATGCCGAGCACGGGGTGATTGTCGAAGCCATCCTGCGCGGCAGCCGCGAGGCCGCCGAACAGGCGATGCGCCGGCACATCTCGATCGTGGGCGATGCCGTGCAGCGGCTGGGTCAGCGCGCCAGGTAAGCGCGCCAGCCGCCATAGGACGAGATGTCCTGGGCGCCCTTGACGGCTTCGGCCTCGACCAGAAAGCCCTTGGCACTGGTCCCATCGGTAAAGCTCAGCGTGCCGATGCCCAGCGGCGCCGGGATCTTGCTGACGAACTCGCCGAAGCCGGCCGCATCGAGCGCCCAGATTTCGGCGGCTATGCCAGTGCCAGTGGCGACACGCAGCAGCCCGGGCTTGGGCGGCACGGTGCCGGGCAGGGCATAGAGCGCATAGTCGGGCGTGGTGGTGACATCGCGCAGATAGGTGCCGCCCAGGCCGACCAGTTCCTTGTTGAGCGGCAGGCCGGTGAGATGGGCGCCGACCACGGCGAGCTCGATCTTGCCATGGGGCGCGCGCAGCGGGCCGGTGGGCGCCTTGCCTTCGAGGGCACGGGCAATGCTGGCGAGATAGCCGTCGGCGCCGGCCTTGCCGATGAAGGTGAGGCTCGAGGGCAGGCCGTCGCCGCGCTGACCGGCGGGCACCGAGATGGCGGCGAGGTCGAGCAGATTGACGAAGTTGGTATAGGTGCCCAGGTTGGAATTGAGGACGATGGGGTCGGCCTCCAGCTCGGCCACGGTGTAGGCGCGCGGTACAGTGGGGACCGCGAGAATGTCGACCTGGTCAAAGATCGGCGCGGTCTGGCGCTTGAGGTCGGCGAGCTTGTAGGCCGCCTCGAAGGCGCTGACGGCGGTCAGCCCCTTGGCGCCGCCAATGATCTTGAGCGTTGTCGGATGGAAGGCGTCGGGATCGGTTTCGATCAACGGCTTGGTGGCGGCGTAGCGCTCGGCCACCCAGGGGCCTTCATAGAGCAGGCGGGCGACGGCGTGCAGCGGCTCGAAATCGAGCTCGACAATGCTGGCGCCAAGGGCAGTGAGGCGGGCGATGTCGGCGGCATAGGCTGCCTCGGCATGGGCATCGCCGAAGAACTTGCGCTGGGCCGGCAGCGGGACGCCAACGCGGAAGCTTTTCGGCAGGGCGCCCAGGGTGGGGAGCGGCAGGACGCGCGAATAGGCGTCGGCGGCGTCATAGCCGGACGCGGCGGCGGTGGCGGCGACGGCGGTCTCGACGTCGCGGGCAAAGACCGAGATGGTGTCCAGCGTGCGGCAGGCGGGAACCATGCCGGTGGCACTGAGCAGGCCCAGCGTGGGTTTGAGGCCGACAATGCCGTTCATGCCGGCCGGAATGCGGCCCGAGCCGGCAGTGTCGGTGCCGAGTGCGAAGTCGACGATGCCGGCAGCGACCGAGACGGCCGAGCCCGAACTGGAGCCGCCGGGGATGAGGTCGGGCCGCAGGGCGTTGCGCGGCACGCCATAAGGCGAGCGCACGCCGACCAGGCCGGTGGCGAACTGGTCGAGATTGGTCTTGCCGATGACGATGGCACCGGCGGCCTCGAGGCGCGCCACCACGAAGGACGAGCTTGTCGGCCGATAGGCAAAGGCGGGGCAGGCGGCGGTGGTCTCGAGCCCTTTGGCGTCGATATTGTCCTTGACCGCAAAGACCTTGCCGTAGAACGGCTTGCCGGCGGGACCGGACGCCTCGAGCGCGGCGGCTTCGGCCAGGGCCTCGGCCTCGGGCTTGGTGCTGATGAAGGTCGCCGGATCGGCATAGTCGGCCAGCGCCTGGTAGGCGCGGCGCACTGCGGCCGAGGGGGAAAGCGGTTTTTGCGACGTCTCGTTCATGCACTTGAACCCGTTTTGATCACCGGACCAGAATGCACATTTTTGCGGCGGCAACTACCCCGTTGTGTACAATGCGGCGATGCGCAGGAGGGCAGTGGCGGGGCTGTTGCGCGCTTGCGTCAGCTCTTCCAGTGGGTGGTGGGTTCGGCCAGCGACTGCAGGCTGGCGGCCGGCTCGCCGGCAATGCGGCGCAGCAGCAGCCGGGTCAGCTCGACACCGGCCGAAAAGATGTCCTCTTCGACGGTGTCAACGGCGGGGAAGAAGGCGGGCAGCACGGCCGAGGTCTGCTTGGAGATGAAGCGCATGTCCTCCGGGACGCGCACGCCGGCGTCGTTGAGGCCCGAGATCAGGCAGATCGAGCGCATTTCGCTGTCGCAGATAATGCCGTCGGGGCGGTCCTTGGCGCGGGCCAGCTCGCGGCCGAGCTGGCGCTGCGCCACGGCGGTCTCCTGCTCATCGGTCTGGCTGATGATGCGGGAATCGAGTTTGAGGCGTGCCGCGGCCCGTTCGAAATTGGTGACGATGGTGTGATAGTTGTTGGTGGGGTCGCCGCCGATCACCAGGAGGACCGACTTGCAGCCCAGCCCGGCCAGCCGCTCGACCGACTGGCGGGTGAACTGCTCGGAATGGAAGTCGTGATAGGGGTGGGGCGAGTAGAACTCGGTCCGGCCGTGGGTGACGAAAGGGAAGTCGGCATCCATGAGCAGTTGCACGCGCGGATCGCGGGCGCTGGTATGGGTGAGCACGATGCCGTCGGCGGTGCGGTTTTCCAGGATGTAGCGCACGGTATCGACCGAGTGGCTGTGGGCGAACTCGGGCATGACGTTCATATGGTAGCGCGTGCCCTGGATGGCGTGGCCGATGCCCTGGATCATGTTGCGGGTGAAGTCGATCGAGTATTCGGCGCCGTCGAGCACGAGGGCAATGACATTGGTCTTGCCGGTGCGCAGACGGACCCCAGCGCGATCGGGGACGTAGCCGACGCTGGCGGCGGCCTCGGCAATGCGTTTGCGGGTCTCTTCCTTGAGGGCGGTGCCGCCGCGCAGCGAGAGCGAAATGGTCGACTGGCTGAGCCCGGTCAGCTCAGAAATCGTCCGTAGCGTGGCCCGTTTTTTCGGCGGCGGTGCGCCCGTGGTCCTGCTCATCGCACTGCTTCCATGTTCGTGCATGCATCTCACGCCGCGCGGCCGATTTCAATCGACATGAAAATGCAACGTTACGAACACAGCCGCGTGTCAGGTCTATCGATGGACCGCAGTTAAATGATTGATTGATCACATATAAATAGTCTGATGTACGTGCACATCGATCAAGTTTGTACGCGGGTTGCAACGTTGCATAATTTGTGATTGGGTTCGTGCGCGCCGCTGAGGCGCAGTGCCGGATGACTTGGGAAGAGCAACGGCGGTCGAAATGGAGGAGGAATCATGCTGAGAACCAAACTCATGGGCGCAGTGGCCGCATTGGCGCTGACTGCGGGCCTGTCGACGTCGGCGCAGGCCGAGGTGTCGATCATGTATGCCGAATGGCTGAGCTCGCTGGTCGAGCCGGGTATTGCGGCCTACGAACAAGCGACCGGGGAGAAGGTCAACGCCATCAAGCTGCCGGGCGACGGCTATGTGGAGCGCGTGGCGCTCGACCTGTCGGCCGGAACGGCAGCCGATGTGATCCAAATGGACAGTTTCGTGGTCTCCGAGCTCGCTTCGGCTGGCTATGTCATGCCGCTCGACGACCTGTCGCAGAACTGGGACCAGTACGGCGCCTACATGAAGGGGCTGCTCAACGTCGTTTCGTATGACGGCAAGGTCTATGCGCTGCCCACCGATACCGACGTGCGCATGCTCTGGTACTCCAAGAAGTTGTTCACCGATGCCGGGATCGCGCTGCCATGGGAGCCCAAGAGCTGGGCCGACGTGATCGCCACGGCCGAAACGATCAAGGCCAAGACCGGGGTTGAAGAGGCCTTCCTGCTGCCGGCCGGCACCAAGCAGGGCGAGGCGGCTACCATGCAGGGCTTCTATATGGCGCTGCTGGGAGCCGACGTGCCCGATGGCGATCGCAACCGCCTGCGCAACTGGGCAGATGGCAAATGGATCGGCGACAGCCCGGCTATCCGCCGCACGCTCGAACTTTACAAGACCGTCTACCAGGACAAGGCGCTGGCCTCCAAGTCGATCAACTACGCCACCGATATCGGCGCAGCGGTGCGCGAGGCGATGACTTCGGACAAAATGGGCATTCTGGCCAGCGGCTCGTGGGAGTTCGCCTGCCTGTGGGATTGCAACGGCGTCAACTTGCCATCGGTGGACGAACGCAACGCTGCCGTGGGCTGGACGCCGTGGCCGGGTTCGGGCGAGCCGGGCACCAAGACGACGACCAACATCTCGGGTGGCTGGGCCATCGGCATCAATGCCAAGACGCCCAATAAGGATGCGGCCGAAAAGTTGCTGACGACGATCTTCGACAAGGGGAATTTCTCCACCTGGACGATTGCCAACCGCCGCATGGCGGTCCGCACCGACATCTCGGAATCGACCGAATACGCCTCGGACGCCTACCTGTCGGAAGCCACCAAACTGGCAGCCGACACGACCGGCCGCGATACCTATCCGGGCTATCAGCGGGTCTCAGCCCTGGTGCAGCAGATGACTGCCGCCATTCTGGACGGCGCCTCGGTCGACGAGGTGGTGGCCGAGTACAAGGCCAGCCTGATCGATGAGTTCGGCGAAGAAAACGTGATGACTTACGAGTAGGCGTCGTCCCCCCAGGACGCTCGCTCGTTCTCCCGGGACAGCGCGGCCGGTTCCGCCGCGCTGTCTCCCGAATGCTCACTTTTATCGATTTGAGGTCGTTCGCTGATGCGCCGACAGATCCGTCCCTGGCTGGCATCGAATGGCTGGTTACTCGCCGCCGGCATGCTGCCCGCCATCGTGCTCATCGGGGCGCTGCTGTATTTTACCGGCTGGGTGTTCGCTTTCAGCTTCACCGATCTCGAATTGGTCGGCCGCAAGTCGATCGACTGGTCCTGGGTCGGGCTCGACAATTACGAGCGCCTGTTCACGCGCAAAGGGTTTCTGGACTCGCTGTGGACCACGCTGATCTTCACGCTGTTTTCCGCCATCATCGGCCAGAGCGTGCTGGGCTTCCTACTGGCGACGGCGCTGCGCGGAACACGCGGCGTGCTGCGCAACGTGGTGGAAGTGTCGGTGATGCTGGGCTGGCTGCTGCCAGATATCGTGGCGGCGTTCCTGTGGTCGGCAACCACCTCCAAGACCGGGCTGGTCAACAATCTCTTCGTCACGCCATTCGGCGCGGCGCCGGTCAATTTCATCAACGACCTGGCGCTGCAGATCGTCATCATCGCCAATATCTGGAAGGGCACGGCGTGGTCGTATCTGCTGTTTGTGGCGGCGCTCGACTCGGTGCCCAAGGAGGTGATCGAGGCCGCCAAGGTGGACGGCGCGTCACCCTGGCAACGCGCCTGGCTGATTGTGCTGCCGATGATCCGCACGCATATCGCGACGAACCTGCTGTTCATCACCATCGCGACCGTCACCTATTTTGCGCTGATCTACGCCATGACCGGCGGTGGTCCCGGCCGGCAGACGCAGGTGCTGGCGATCTTCATGTACGAACAGAGCTTCAAGATCGGCAAACTGGGCTATGGCAGCGCCATCTCGGTGGCCATGCTGGTGATCGTTGGGGTGATGTCGCTCGCCTATATCCGGATGTTGCGGGAGCCCAAGTGATGGATACCAAGCCGCCCTCCCGCGCTCTGACGATCGCGCTCTGCTTTGTGGTGCTGTTCTGGGTCAGTCCGTTCGTCTGGCTGTTCGCCAACGCCGTCGATCCGGCCGCGAACGGCTCGCTGCGGGTGCCCACTGCGATTGGTTTCGACAATTTCATCGACGCCTTCAGCGGGAATGCCGGCCGGCAGTTCCTCAACTCGATCTATATCGCCGCCGGCACGGCGACGCTGACGGTGGCTGTGGCGGCGGCGGCCGCCTATCCGCTGTCCCGGATGATCATTCCGGGCAAGAATGCGCTGCTCTGGCTGCTGGTGCTGCTGCGCATGCTGCCCTCGACGGGCGTGATCGTGCCACTCTACTTCAGCGCCCAGGCGACGGGTCTGCTCAACATTTTCGGCATCATCATCGCGCTGACCATTCTCAACCTGCCGTTCACGCTGCTGCTGCTCAAGAATTTCTTCGACACGGTGCCGCTCGAACTGGAAGAAGCGGCCTATGTGGACGGGGCGAGTCTGTGGCAGATCATCCGCCAGGTGGTGATGCCGCTGTCGCGCGCCGGGCTTGCCGTGGTCTGGTTCTTCGCGTTCACCGGGGCCTGGAACGAGTTCATGCTGCCGTTGATCTTTTCGCGTACGGAGGCCGGGTTCCCGATGTCGGTGGGCCTCTATGCGGCGTTTGGCCAGAACGGCGCGATCGACTACGGGTTCCTGGCGGCGTTCTCGATCGTCTACGCGGCTCCGGTCGTGGTCGTATATTTTCTGCTCCGGCGAAACCTCAATACGGGGTTCGCGGGCGTTGGTGTGAAAGGATAGAAGGCAAATGAACCCGCTCAAGGGCAAGCTCGGGCTCCTCGACGATGACGTCAAGCGCGAGGAAAAACTGCATCGGCTGATGGCCGACCTGGGCAGCAAGATCCTGACGCCGATCGGCGGGGAACTCGACTGGCGCTATACAGAGGCGGACCTCACTGCCGCAGACGCGCTCAAGGCCGACTGGCGCAAATGGGCGGCGTTCGGCCCGCGCACGGTGTGGAGCAAAAAGCAGGGCAATACCTGGTTTGCCGCCGAGGTGGTGGTGCCGCCGGCCGCCAAGGGACAGACGCTGGTGATCCGCGTCACGTCGCAATGGCAGGACCGGCCGGGAAGTACCGACCCGCAGTGCCTGGCCTACTTGGACGGCGCCACGGCGCAGGCGCTCGACGGCAACCACAACGAACTGGTGATCGCGCGCAATGCCAAGCCGGGCGACCGCTACGTGCTGCTGGTCAACGCCTTCACCTTCTTTGATCGCCCGCTGGTCGGTTTTTTGGCCGAGTACACGGTGCGCCATGCCAAGGTGGAAAAGCTCTATTTCGACCTGCTGACGCCGCTCGAAGTGGCTGTGCGGCTGCCGCAGAACGACCAGCGTCGCCACGCCATCATGAATCTGGTCGAGCAGAGCCTGCGAACGGTCGATCGTCGCGGCACGCCGGACGATGCGTCCATCGCGGCGGCCGAGGCGATCGCGGCAGAGATCTACGCGCTCGAGGACTTTGAAAAGCAGCCGACGATCTCGGCGGTCGGCCATACGCATCTGGACGTGGGCTGGCTGTGGCGCGTCATGCATACCCGCGACAAGACCGGCCGCAGCTTTGCCACGGTGCTCCGCCTGATGGAGGAGTATCCGGACTTCGTGTTCATGTACAATCAGTCGGTGCTGTTCGACTTTCTCAAGACCGACTATCCCGAGCTCTGGGCGGGGGTGAAAAAGCGGGTCAAGTCCAAGCAGTTCGAGATCGAAGGCGCCATGTGGGTGGAGCCCGACGTCAACATCGTTTCGGGCGAGTCGCTGGTGCGCCAGATCATGCGCGGGCGGCGCTTCCATATCGAGGAATTCGGCGTCACGCCCAAGGTGGTGTGGCTGCCCGATACGTTCGGCTATTCGGCCAACCTGCCGCAGGTGATGGAGCGCTCGGGGCTCGAGTATTTCGTTACCTCCAAGCTCAGCTGGAACGACACCGACCGGCACCCGTACGACACGTTCTTCTGGAAGGGCATCGACGGCACGACCACCAAGGCCCAGCTGATCACGGCGCAGAAATTTGAAAGCGACGCGATCTTTACCACCTACAATTCGGATCTGTCGGTGTCCGAAGTGATGGGGGCGTGGAAGCGCTACGAGCCCAAGGCCGTGCATGACGAAGTGCTGCTCTGCTACGGCTATGGCGATGGCGGTGGTGGCCCGACGCGCGCCATGATCGAGCGCGGCCGCCGGCTCGAAAAGGGCATTCCCGGCGCGCCCAAGGTCAGGCTGGAAGGCATCGTGCCTTATCTCGGCCGGCTTGGTGCGGCAATGGCGGCCGATGCCGCCAAGTTCCCGGTGTGGAATGGCGAGCTCTACCTGCAGTATCACCGCGGCACGCTGACCAACGTGGCCAAGAACAAGGCCAACAATCGCATGGCCGAACGCCGGCTGCGCGAGCTCGAACTGCTCGGCGCACTGGCGACGCTGGTGGGCCAGCCTTATCCCCAGGCGCAGCTGGCGCAGTTCTGGGAAACGGTGCTGATCAACCAGTTCCACGACATCTTGCCGGGCACCTCGATTGAGGAGGTCTATATCGACTCCGACGCCGAGTATGCGACGTTGTTCTCGACGCTGGACTCTGCGAACGGCCCGCTGCAGGCCTCGGCCAACGCGGCGCTGAAGCCTGTGCCGGGCGAGCTGCGGCTGGTCAATACGCTCAGCCACGCGCGCGATGGTCTGGTGCATCTGCCCGGGGCCAAGGCCGGGGCGTTGAGCATCGGCGACACGGTCGTGGCGCTGCAGGAGCTGGTGGCGGCGGACGGCAGCACCGTGCCGGCAGCGCCGGTCTCCGGCCTGCCGTCGCTGGGCTGGACCAGCGCGGCGCTGGGCGAGGCGGTCAAGGCCCCCAAAACCTCGCTCTCGGCGAGCAAGAGCAAGCTCGAAAACAGCCTGGTGAAGGTGAGCTTCGATGCCAAGGGCGAGATCACCTCGCTGATCGACAAGGCCTCGGGCCGCGAACTGATCCGGCAGGGCGAGACGGCCAACCGGCTCGTTGCCTATGAGGACAAGCCGCTCAACTGGGACGCGTGGGATATCGACTCCTACTTCCACGAGCAGGCCTGGCCGCTGGCCGACGGCAAGGTCAAGATCGAGGTGGTGGAGACCGGGCCGTGGCGCGCCGCCATCCGCATCGAGCGCAGCTACCAGGCCTCCAAGTTCGTGCAGGTTGTGTCCCTCGAGGAAGGTGCGCGCCTCGTCGAGTTCGACACCTGGGCCGACTGGCAGGAACGCCAGACGGTGATCAAGGCGCTGTTCCCGTTCGACCTCAACGTCGCCGAGATCCGCTCCGAGATCCAGTTCGGGCACGTCAAGCGCGCCACGCATCGCAATACCAGCTGGGACCGGGCGCGGTTCGAGGCCAGCATGCATCGCTGGGTCGATGTCTCCGAGTTCGATTTCGGTGCCGCGCTGATCAACGACTGCAAGTATGGCTATGACGCGGTGGAATCGATGGTGCGCATCACGCTGGTGCGCGGCGCTACCGCGCCGTATGGCGAGGCGGACAAGGGCGAACACCGGCTGCGCTATGGCCTGTTCGTCCATGCCGGGGTGACCGATCTCGAGCAGGTGCATCTGGCGGCCGAGCGTTTCAACAACCCGGTGATGGTGATCGGCGATCCGGCGATGACCGGCACGGCGGAGGCGCAGAGCTTTTCGTTTGCCGCCATCGACAATGACTGCGTGACCATCGAGACGGTCAAGCAGGCCGAAGACGGCAAGGGGCTGATCCTCAGAGTGTTCGAGCATGCCAACCGGCGGGTGAGCACGACCTTAAGCTTCGGGCCCAAGATCAAGTCGGTCATGCGGGTCAACCTGATGGAAGAGGGCAACGCGCCGGTGGCGCTCGAGGGCAATGCGGTCAAGCTCGACCTGCGGCCGTTCGAGATCACCACCCTTCGGGTAATACCGGCATAAAGCGCTTGCCATTTGCCCCCTCCCTTGGCTTCATCCGGCCAACAAAGGGAGGGGGTCAAACATGGCCAATGCTTGCTACGAAGTCCTCGATCCGCGCTTTGGCGCGACGTTCAACGGCAACGCACATCTGGACAAGCTCTATACCGGCTGCCGCTGGGCCGAAGGGCCGGCCTATTTCGCCGCCGGGCGCTATCTGGTCTGGTCGGACATCCCCAATAACCGCCAGCTGCGCTATGACGAGACCAATGGGCAGGTCTCGGTGTTCCGGCAGCCGGCCGGCAATTCCAACGGCAATACGGTGGACCGGCAAGGCCGGCTGATCAGCTGCGAGCATGGCGGGCGGCGGGTGAGCCGCACCGAGCATGACGGGCGGGTGGTGACGCTGGCCGACCGCTGGCAGGGCAAGCGCTTCAACTCGCCCAATGACGCGGTGGTCAAGTCCGACGGCTCGATCTGGTTCACCGACCCGGCCTATGGCATCGAGAGCGACTACGAAGGCGACAAGTCGCCGATGGAGATCGACCGCTGCAACGTCTATCGCATCGATCCGGAGACGGGCGGGGTGGACGCGGTGATCACCGACATGATCCGGCCCAACGGCATTGCGTTCTCGCTGGACGAGTCCAAGCTCTATGTCGCCGATACCGGCCGCACGCATGGGTCGCAGCATCCCAAGCACATCCGCGAGTTCGAGGTCACCGGCAAGGGCGTCGGCAAGAGCCGCGAGTTCGCCGACTGCACGGCGGGGCTGTTCGACGGCTTCCGGCTCGACAGCGATGGGCGGATCTGGACCAGCGCCGGGGACGGCGTGCACTGCTACGACCCGGACGGGACGCTGATCGGCAAGGTGCTGGTGCCCGAAGTGGTCGCCAATGTCGCCTGGGGTGGCGGCACCAAGCGCAACATCCTCTATATCTGCGGCACGACCTCGCTTTATTCGGTGTGGCTGACGGTCAACGGCGCCAAGCTGGTCTGAAACGGACGGCCCCGCCTCCCTTGCGGGACGCGGGGCCAGCGTCAGTCGAGCGGGGGGCGTTAGTCGCTGACGCAGAGCGAGCCGTAGGGTCCGCCGATGCACACCGAAGCACCCGGACCACCGTAGCCGTAATCGTCGTAGTCGTCGTCCCAGGCAGGGGCGAAGTCGAGCACGCCAGCCTTGACCCAGCCGTCCTTGCCGGGGATCTGGATTTTCAGCCAGTTGCCGTTCTGGGCGATGATCTTGACCTTCTGGCCTTCGCCGACCCAGTTGACGGTCTGCGAATTGTGCTTGGGCTTGAACTTGACGTTCGCGTCCTGGTCGACCCAGGCATACTGGGCGGCGAACGAAGCGCTGGCGGTGGCGATCACGACGGCGGCGGCGATGGCGACGGTCTTGAGAGTGCGGGTAAACATTTGCGAAGTCCTCCGGGTTGGGTGCTGGCATCTCTGCCTTGACCAACACCCTAAGGGAGACCCGCTGAACGCCTGCTGAGCCGGCCATGGGCTTTTCGTTCATAATCGGCCAGGTGGGATATTTCTGTAGATTGTGCCGCCAATTGCACATCACTGTACCGACTCCCCCGTATGATTGCGGGGTGGGCGCCCTGGAGTGCGGATGAGCTACAAACCTTTCGACGCCGATGCCCTGATCGAGGCCATGACGCCGCTGCTGCAGCTGCAGATCGACGGCGCCTATCGGGCGGGCGTCAAGCAGAACCTCAAGACAGCCGCCAAGATGGCCGCACTGGTCGAGCAGGTGAAGCTGCCCGACGACGCCGAACCGGCGCCGGTCTATCGGCCATGACGCCCACCAGCAGTGCCGTCGAAATCGCCGAGCAGGTCCGCGACGGGCGGGTGACGGCGCGGGCCGTGGTGGAAGCAGCGCTGCGGCGGGCGCATGCGCATAATGCCGAACTGGGGGCGTTTACCGACATTCTCGACGACCGGGCCTGCGACCGGGCCGATGCGGTCGATGCGCTGGCCCATGGCGGGGGCAATCCGGGGCCGCTCGCCGGCGTGCCGTTCGCGGCAAAAAATCTCTACGACATTGCCGGGCTGGCGACGCGGGCGGGCAGCGCGATCAACCGGACCAACCCGCCGGCGCGCGTCGACGCGACGCTGATCGCGCGCCTCGAGGCCGCCGGCGCCATCCTGATCGGCGCCTGCAACATGGACGAATACGCCTATGGCTTTGTTGGCGAGAATGCCCATGACGGGCCGAGCCGCAATCCGCACGACCTGACGCGCATGACCGGCGGCTCGTCGGCCGGACCGGCTGCGGCGGTGGCGGGCGGCATCGTGCCCCTGTCGCTGGGGTCGGACACCAATGGCTCGATCCGGGTGCCCGCGTCGTTCTGCGGGCTGTTCGGGCTGAAGCCGACCTTCGGGCGGCTGAGCCGGGCCGGGACCTTTCCGTTCGTGGCCAGCCTCGACCATGTGGGGCCGCTGGCGCGTTCGGTGCGCGACCTGGCGCTGACCTATGACCTCATGCAGGGGTTCGACGAGGCCGACCCGGCAATGACCAAGCGGCCCAACGAACCGGCCTCGTCACGGCTCAAGCACATGATCCCGGGCGTCCGTATCGGCATTGCCGATGGCTATTTTGCCGGCGAGGGCGTGGCACGTACGGCCGTGCTGCGGGTGGGCAAGGCGCTCGAAGCCTCGCGCGTGGTCTCGATCCCCGACGCGCATGCGGCGCGCGCAGCGGCCTTTCTGATCACCATGGCCGAGGGTGCGGCGCTGCATCTCGACCGGTTGCGGGCGTCGCCGGACATGTTCGATCCGGAGGTGCGCGACCGGCTGCTCGCCGGCACGCTGCTGCCGGCGGTCTGGATCGAGCGGGCACAGAAGCTGCGCCGGCATTTCCGGGACGAAGTGCTCGGCCTGTTTGAAGGTTGCGACGCGATCCTTGCGCCGGCAACGCCGATGCTGGCGCCGCAGCTGGGGCAGAAGACGGCGCTGCTGGGTGGGGTGGAGATGCCGCTTCGCCCGCATATCGGGGTCTTCACCCAGCCGTTCTCGTTCATCGGCCTGCCGGTGGTGAGCGTGCCGGTCTGGCTGGAGGGCGAAAGCCTGCCGATCGGCGTGCAGATCATTGCCGCGCCCTGGCGTGAGGACATCGCCCTGCGCATCGCGCATCAGCTCGAGGTGGCCGGGGTGGCGCGGGCGCCGGTGGCAGCGGCATTCCAGCGGCACTGACGCCGTGCGCCTGGTCCAACCTTCGTCGGCTGGCTTTTTGGCAATCGACCCCCTAAACACGTTGGGCGAGTTGGAAGGGCTGCCTGATGCCAAGAACGGATATTGCACGACGCGTGTACAACCACGCGTGGAAGCTCGACCCCATCGTCCGCAGTCTGCTCGACACGGACTTTTACAAGCTGCTGATGTTGCAGATGATCTGGGGCCTCTACCCCAAGGTCGAAGCGACGTTTTCGTTGATCAACCGCAAAAAGACCGTCCGCCTCGCCGAGGAGATCGACGAGCAGGAACTGCGGGCCCAACTCGACCATGCGCGCTCGCTGCGCATGTCGAAAAAGGAAATGATCTGGTTGGCCGGCAACAGTTTTTATGGCTCCAAGCAGATCTTTTCGCCCGAGTTCCTGCGCTGGCTGGAGGATTTCCGGCTGCCCGAATACCGGCTGGAAAAGCGCGACGGGCAGTTCGAGCTGGAGTTTCCCGGCCTCTGGCTCGAAACCACGATGTGGGAAATTCCGGCCCTCGCCATCATCAACGAGCTGCGCAGCCGCGCCGCGCTCAAGGATTATGGCCCGTTCACGCTGGACGTGACCTATGCGCGGGCCAAGGCCAAGATGTGGGAAAAGGTCGAGCGGCTCAAGGCGCTGCCCGAGCTGAGGATTTCCGACTTCGGCACGCGGCGGCGGCACAGCTTTTTGTGGCAGCGCTGGTGCGTGGAAGCGCTCAAGGAAGGGCTGGGCTCCACCAAGTTCACCGGCACGTCCAACGTTCTATTGGCGATGGACAATGATCTCGAGGCGCTCGGCACCAATGCGCACGAACTGCCCATGGTGCTCGCGGCCATCGCGCCCACCGAACAGGCGCTGCGCGCCGCGCCCTACCAGGTGCTGCAGGACTGGGAGAGCTATTATGGCGGCAATCTGCTGATCGTCCTGCCCGATGCGTTCGGGACGCGGGCTTTCCTGCGCGACGCGCCCGACTGGGTGGCCGACTGGACCGGCTTCCGGCCCGACAGTGCGCCGGCCATCGAGGGGGGCGAGACCATCATCAAGTGGTGGCAGGAACGCGGGCGCGACCCGCGCGAGAAGCTGCTGATCTTTTCGGACGGGCTCGATGTCGACATGATCGAGGACGCCTACCATCATTTCCAGGGGCGGGTGCGCATGGCCTTCGGCTGGGGCACCAACCTCACCAATGATTTCAGCGGCTGTTCGCCCTTTCCCAATGCGCAGCTCGATCCGATCTCACTGGTGTGCAAGGTGAGCCAGGTTGATGGCCGGCCGGCGGTCAAGCTTTCGGATAACCCCGAAAAAGCCACAGGCGACCGGTCCGAGATCGAGCGCTATCTCAGGATTTTCGGCAATAGCGGCCGCGTGGCCCACAAGGTGACAGTCTAGTGCGGTATTCGGCCTGTATCGAATGGCTGTTCGCAGCCGAATCCCCCGATTTTGCCGGGCGAATCCATGCGGCCAAGGCCGCGGGGCTGGATGCTGTCGAGTTCTGGCGGTATTCGAACAAGGACGTGGCGGCGATCGAGACGGCGCTGCGCGCCACCGGCCTGCCGCTGTCGTCGATCCTGTGCGAACCGATCGTGCCGCTGACCGATGTCAGTGCACATCCGCGCTTTCTCGAGAGCGTGCGTCGTTCGCTGGCGATGGCGCAGCGGCTGGGCGCGCCGGTGATCATCGCGCAGGCGGGCGACGACCAGGCCGGATTGTCGCGGGCCGAGCAGCATGCGGCGATCGTCAAGGTTCTCAAGGAGGCGGCAGGGCTGATGGCGGGCAGCGGCGTGGTGCTGGCACTCGAGCCGCTCAACGACCGGGTCGACCATCCGGGCTACTACCTGACCTCGACAGAGGAAGGGCTCGACATCATCGACGAGGTGTCCCGGCCCGAAGTCCGTCTGCTCTACGATATCTACCATGCGGCCGTGATGGGCGAGACCATCGAGGTGCTGGAAGGGCGGCTGGATCGAGTGGTGCATGTGCACCTGGCCGATGCCCCCGGTCGCGGCGAACCGGGCAGCGGCGCGATGGACTGGTCCGACCGGCTCGACTGGCTCGACCAGCGCGGCTATGCCGGATTTGTCGGGCTGGAGTACAAGCCGACGATCGGCACGGTGGAGGGGCTGCAGTTCCGCTTCTGACGTTCAACATTATGAAACAATGTGTGGCCTGACGTCTGCTTTTTGCGACCGCCAAGCTACGCCATATGTGTCCCCGAACGCGGATCACGGTGTCCGCCTAGAGGAGACGAGACATGATCACTCAGATCAAGGGCCTGCACCACGTGACGTCGATGGCGCGCGATGCGGCTGCCAACAACCAGTTCTGGACCAAGACGCTCGGCCTGCGCCGGGTCAAGCAGACCGTCAATTTCGACGAGCCCAGCGTCTACCATCTCTATTACGGTGACGCGGCGGGCACGCCTGGCACGGTGATGACGCATTTTCCGTTCCCGCATATCGCGCGCGGCCGTCCGGGCAGCGGCGAGGTCGGGGTCACCGCCTTTTCGGTGCCGCCGGGATCGCTGGATTTCTGGGCAGACCGGCTCACAGCCGCTGGCGTGACCGATATCGCACGCACGGAAAACTTCGGTGAGAAGCGGCTGAGCTTTACCGCACCGGAGGGCGATCCGCTGGCGCTGGTGGAGAGCAGCAGCGACAAACGGTTGCCCTGGACGGGCGGCGGCATCAGCGACCAGTACGCCATTCGCGGCTTCCACTCGGCCGGGCTGCGGCTGCGCGACGGCGGCGCGACGCGCGAACTCCTGGGGTTCATGGGCTACCAGCGGTTCGACAGGTCCGGCGGGATCGAGCGGCTCGTGCGGCCCGACGGCAATGGGGCCGATCTGATCGACATCGAAACCTTCCCGGACCTGGGGCGGGGACAGCTGGGCTCGGGCTCGGTGCACCATATCGCGTTTGCCGTCGAGAACCGGGCGGCGCAGCTCGAGGTGCGCAAGGCGCTGATGGAGACCGGGTTCAACGTGACGCCGGTGATCGATCGCGACTATTTCTGGGCGATCTATTTCCGCACGCCGGGCGGCGTGCTGTTCGAGATCGCCACCAATGAACCGGGCTTTGACCGGGACGAAGACACGGCCCATCTTGGCGAGGCGCTGAAGCTGCCCAGCCAGCACGAACACCTGCGTTCGCGGCTGGAAGCCACACTGCAAACGCTGGGGAACTGAACATGACCGACACGACCTATGTTTTTGCCCAGGCGCCGGGCGCGGACGCGGATGCGCCCACGCTGTTCCTGTTGCACGGGACCGGCGGCGACGAGAGCCAGTTCATGGCGCTGGGTGGCCAGTTGCTGCCCGACGCTCGGCTTGTCGCGCCGCGGGGCGACGTCTCCGAGGGCGGCGCGCTGCGCTATTTCAAGCGCACCGGGGAAGGCCGCTACGACATGGCCGACCTCACGCGCGCCACCGGCAAGATGGCGGCGTTTCTCGCCGCCCAGGCCGGTGCCGGAGCCAATATCGGCTTTGGCTATTCGAATGGCGCCAATATTTTGGCTGCGGTGGCGTTCGAGGCGCCCGACCAGCTCGATAGCTTCATCCTGCTGCATCCGCTGATCCCGTTTACGCCGGCGCCGCAGCCCGGGCTCAAGGGCAAGCCGGTGCTGATTACGGCGGGTCGGCGCGATCCGATCTGCCCGGCGCCCCAGACGCAGGCCCTGGCCGACTGGTTTACCGCGCAGGGGGCCGAAGTGACGCTGTTCTGGCACGATGGCGGGCACGAGATCCGACAGGACGAGCTGCTGGTGGTGCGCGACTATCTGGCCGGGATGTCGACGGCCGCCTGAACGGACGCTCCGATCAGTCGAGGAAGGCCACTTCGATGCCGGGCTGAACAAGCCGGCTCAGCTCTTCGGCGTCCCAGTTGGTCAGGCGCACGCAACCATGCGAACCGGTCTTGTCGATCAGGGCCGGTTCGGGCGTGCCATGAATGCCGAAGGTCGGCTCCGACAGGTCGATCCACATCGAGCCGACCGGTCCATTGGGGCCGGGCGGGATGGTGAGGACCTGGGCATTGTCGCCCTGCTGGAAGTTGATCGTCGGATTGTAGGTGTAGTTGGGCATGGGCGCGATAGCCTCGACCACGTGCACGCCGGACGGCGACGGGTTGTCGTCGCTGCCGATGGTGGCGGGATAGGCGACCACGAGCCGGCCATCGGCCGCGTAGCCGCGCACCTGGCGCAGCGACTTGTCGGCTTCAATCCGGACGACGTCGCCTTCGCGATCGGGACCATAGGCAGCCACCAGCACGGCCTCGCCGGCCACATAGCCGGCGCCGGGATTGAGCGCGTCGAGCAGATCGACATCCATATGGAAGCGTTCACCGAGGGTTTCGCGCACACTGGTATAGCCGAGGAAGTCGCGGCGGGCCTTTTCTGCATAGTCGTCGGGGATGGCCGGCACGAGGGCAGCCACGTCCTCTGGGGTGATGGTATAGGCGCCGATCACCGGCTGGCCGGTTTCGAGGCCGGCCAGCAGGTCGGGGTCGAGCGTGCCGTCGGCCGGCAGGCCCAGCATCACTTCGGCGGCGAGCACGGCCTTGCGCACATTGTCGCCATCAAAGCCGTCGACGACGCCGGGGGAGGCGCCGATCTGGTCGAGGAGGATCTGCAGACGCACGATCGCCGGATCGGCTGTGCGTACGGCCGGCTGGGTGGGGGTCGCGGCGGTGTCCGGAAGCGGCTGGTCGAAGGCCAGCAGGTCGATCCGCGCCGAATTGATCGCGTCCTGGGTCAGGGCGGCTGTCGTTGCGACATCCTGCGCACCGGCAGTCATGACATTGGCGGCAAAGACCGAAGCGAAGGTGATCATTCTGAGCAACATTGCTGCATTTCCAGGTGGGGTGCTGCGACAACACCTGGAGCGGCCGGCGGTTGCCTCCGACGCGCGCGAACGGAGCGCAACCGGCGCTTATGGTTAGCATTGGATTAAAATGCCATGTATCCGACGTCACCGGCGGGCACACTGCCCCGATGTCGGGACGCGATGAATGGAGAGCAGGGCGATGTTGTTGCGGGTGCTGGGTGGATTGCTGATCGTGCTGGCCGGGCTGACCTCGGTGCAGGCGGCGAGCTTTGACTGTGGCAAGGCACGAACGCCGTTCGAGGTGGCGATCTGTGCCGATGCCGAGCTTTCGGACGCCGACGAGCTGCTGGCCGTGGCCTACCAGACGGCGATCGGCGGGCTGAGCAAGGCTGCGCTGGCCGATGTGCAGGGCACGCAGCGGGCCTGGCTCGACTTTGCGCAGCGCAGCTGCACCGACGATGCCGAGCTGCCGACGGCACCCTATAGCCAAGACCAGATCAGCTGCCTCAAAGGGGCGTTTGCCGGCCGGGTGCGGCGACTGGAGCAGAGCCGGATGTGGGGCGGGCTGCGGCTCTATTCGCGCGAAGCCTATGACCTGATGGTTGACAGCACGGCCGAGCCCGACGCCTTCAACAAGCTGGCAACGCGCGAGGCCAGTGCGCCGCGCATCGATGGCGACAGTGCGGAGGCCGAGGCGTTCGCCGACTTTGTCAGCAGTTCAACCCCGCCGCTCGAAGATGTGCTGGACGAAACCACCGACGTGCAGCAGCTGACCACTGTCACGGACGTGACCTGGTCGCTGATCAGCCTCGAAATCAATGCCTGGTGGTACGGGCATGGTGCGGCGCATGGCAACTACACCATCACCCATGCGCATTTCCTGCGCAGCGAGAAGCGGGCGCTGGTGGCCGAAGACCTGTTCGACGCCGAAGGCTGGCAGGCTGGGCTGGGCGAGCTGGCGCTGGCGGCGCTGCAGAAAAGCGTCGAGGGCGGGATCTGGGACGACGTGGAAGAGGACGCGCGCGCGGCCGCAATCGATCCCAGCCGCTGGGATTTCAGTGCGGCCGGGCTCGAGATCACCTATCAACCCTATGAAGTGACGGCCTACGCCTATGGCGCGCCGCGTATCGTATTGCCCTGGGCCGAACTGACGCCCTACCTCAATGCCGGGGCGCTGGACCTGGTCTACTAGGCGAGGAGCGGCGCCCAATCGGGGTGGCGCCGGAACTGGGCGGCGACATAGGAACAGAGCGGCACGATGCGCGTGCCCTCTTTCTGGGCGTCGGCAATGCCGGCATTGACCAGCTCGATGGCGATGCCGCGATTGCGATAGGCGTCGGGGACGCCGGTATGGTCGATGCTGATCACGCCCGGCGCCGTCTTGCGGTAGGTCATTTCGGCTTCCGAGCCGTCGGGCAGGTAGACCACGTAGCGGCCCCCGACGGCATTATCCTCGCGTGCGACCACGAACTCGTCAGACATTCTTGCATCCCCAAAATGGCTCGGCACCGTTTTACGGCCTGTCGCCGGGGCGCACAATCGGGTGCAGATCAGGTGCGGGTGATTTCCTGCAGTTCGGGGAACAGCAGGCGCTCGTTGAGGAAGGGGTGGATTTCGAGGGCGGCGCGGATGTCGCGCAGCGCCAGCGAGCGCTTTTCCTGCTGCAGGTACATCATGGCGCGGCCGGCCAGGGCGCCGTAGTGCCGCGGTTCGAGCTCGAGCACCTTGGCGCAGTCGGCGATCGAGGCCTCGAAGTCGCCGATGACGTAGTAGAGCGTGGCGCGCTGGTTCCAGCCCTCGGCATAGTCGGGGTAGTCGGTGACGAGGGCATTGAGCAGTTCGAGCGTTGTCTCGACACCCCGGGTCATGCGTGCTTCGAGCACGTCCCGCATGCGCAGCGACAGGTCGGGGTCGGAGGGATTGGTCCAGAGCGCCCAGATGCGGTCGCTGATAGTGCCAGCGGTCTCGGCGTCGGGGGCATCGTGCAACTGGACGAAGAGCGCGTCGAGCGCGGCCCGGTCAGTGGCCTCGTCGGCGACGGCCGGCAGGAGGGCGGTCACAGTCAGCAGCAGCGCCAGAACGACGCCGCCGAACCCTCGTGTCAGTTTGCGCAGGATGTGCATGACCGGATCATCCGCCGGCCATCGGCACAATTCAAGACAGGTTTTCGTGAGTGGTCGGCGCCGGCTTGGCCGCGATGGCGTGCGGATCGGGCTGCTTGGCCCAGCGGACCTGCAGGCGCTTGCCGGCTTCGCCCATCAGCGGGGCGAAGAGCAGCACGACACGCTTCCAGTAGTGGATGAGCAGGAACAGTACGGTGAGCACGATGGCGCCCACGACGATGACCAGTTCCAGGCTCAGGCCGATGGAGTCGAGCCAGGCGGTCAACCACATGCCGGGCAGGATGTGCGCGGCGGCCCAGACGAAGGCCGACACGACGTTGATGAAGGTGAAATAAGCGTAGTTCATCCCCATCATGCCGGCGACGCCGGGAATGACGGCTTTCACGCCGGTGATGAAGCGGCCGATGAAGATGGCCTTGCCGCCATGGCGGGCAAAGAACAGCTCGCCTTTTTCGATCAGGCCCAGATGGTGCTTAAACGGCCACATCGTCTTGATGCGGTCCTTGAGCCAGTAGCCCACGACATAGGAGATGGCGTCGCCGACGATGGCGCCGAGCGAGGCGACCAGAAAGATCGGCCAGAAGGGCAGGCCGCCCTGGGCGATGATGCCGCCGGTGAGGAGCAGGATGGGCATGGAGGGAACGAGAAGGCCGGCAATGAACACCGCCTCGCCGACGCAGACCAGGAAGATAAACAGCATGGCCAGCCAGAAATTGGCCGAGATGCCCACCAGGATCGCCTCGAGGTAAGCAGAAATATCGTGCAGGAACTCCATGCGGCGCGACCTAGTCCTTCGTTGCCAATCCCTCAGACATGCATAAGGGGATTTGATCGTTCGGCAAGGCCGAACTTTGTCGCGCCTTTGTCATCGAGCTTGTAGTGTCGTGAATGTGAACACAGTCTGACGCGAGCGTTTCCTGCCATGTCCCTGCCTATCCATCACATGATCGCCTCCGGTCCGCGGCCGGTGGCCCCCTTCTCCCATGCCGTCGAGGCTGACGGCTGGGTGTTCGTCACCGGGCAGATGCCCACCGACCCCGACGCCCCCGATGCGCCGCTGCCCGAAGGCGTGGACGCGCAGACCCAGCGGGTGATCGACAATCTCAAGATCGTGCTGGGCGGCATCGGGCTGGGGCTGGCGCATGTCACGATGGCGCGCATCTACCTCACCGAATTTCAGCGCGACTATGCGGCGATGAACGCGGTGTGGGTGCGCAATTTCGAGCCGGGCAAGCTGCCGGCCCGCACCACTGTGGGGGTGACGGGCCTCGCGGTCGGCGCGCTGGTGGAGATCGACCTGGTGGCACGGCGCCCCTGACGGCGTCGCGGGACTGGCCGGCTCCGGCACCAAACTTGTGCGAAAGCGGCAGAGAAGGACAGTTCAGGTTCCTTCTGCTAGCATGTTAGTTGCCAAGTGAGCTGGTTCGTGCTTGACATCGTGGGCCCGAACGTTGTCGCGCCGGGAAGTAGGGCTGGGAGGACCTACCGGTGCGGAAAACGCGAAAGCTAGGGAGGAAATCATGAAGCATTCGCTCGTCCTGGGCAGCCTTGTGCTGGCCCTGATGTCCGGCACGGCCATGGCCGATACGTCCGGAAAAAAGATCGCCTTGTCGAACAACTATGCCGGCAATTCGTGGCGCCAGGCCATGTTGCAGAGCTGGGACAAGGTGACCAAGCCTGCCGTGGAGGCTGGTGTCGTGGCTGCGGCGGACCCGTTCACTACGGCGGAAAACCAGGCCACCGAACAGGCCGCGCAGATTCAGAACCTGATCCTGCAGGGCTATGACGCCATCGTCGTCAATGCGGCCTCGCCGACCGCCATCAATGGCGCCGTCAAGGAAGCGTGCGACGCCGGCATCATCGTGGTGTCGTTCGACGGCATCGTCACCGAGCCGTGCGCCTGGCGCATCGCGGTGGACTTTGCCGGCATGGGCAAGAGCGAGATCGACTATCTCAAGGAGGCCCTGCCCGAGGGCGGCAAGCTGCTCGAGATCCGCGGTCTGGCTGGGGTGTTCGTGGACGATGAAATCTCCAAGGGCATCCATGCCGGCGTCGCCGAGAACCCGCAGTTCGAGATCGTCGGCTCGGTGCATGGCGACTGGGCGCAGGACGTGGCGCAGAAGGCCGTTGCCGGCATCCTGCCCAGCCTGCCCGAAGGCATCGTCGCCGTGGTGACGCAGGGCGGTGACGGTTATGGCGCCGCGCAGGCGTTCGCCGCTGCCGGCCGGCCCACCCCGACCATCATCATGGGCAACCGCCAGGACGAACTGGCCTGGTGGAAGGAACAGAAGGACGCCAATGGCTACAAGACCATGTCGGTCTCGATCGCCCCGGGCGTTTCGACCCTGGCCTTCTGGGTGGCCCAGCAGATCCTGGACGGCAAGGAGGTCCCCAAGGACCTGATCGTGCCGTTCCTGCGCATCGACCAGGACACGCTCGAAGCCAATATCGCCTCCACTCCGGTGGGCGGCGTGGCCAATGTCGAGTACAGCCAGGAAGACGCCATCAAGGTCATCGAAGGCAAGTAAGGCCATCCTGACCCGATGAACCCAGGGGATACCAGCCCCGTCATCTCCGTGGACGGCGCCCGAAAGAGTTTCGGCGCCGTTCATGCGCTCGACGGCGTCGATTTTGCAGTCCGCGCCGGCGAGTGCGTCGGGCTTGTCGGCCACAATGGCGCCGGCAAGTCGACGCTGGTCTCTATTCTCAATGGTGGCCTGTTGCCCGACAGCGGTTCTGTCGCCCTGCTCGGCCGACCGGTGGAGCGGCACAGCATCGCGCTGGCGCGCGGCATCGGCCTGCGGTGTGTGTTCCAGGAACTCTCGCTCTGTCCCAATCTGACGGTGACCGAGAACACGCGGGTGGCGCATCGCGCGCTGCGCGGCTTCGGCTGGCGTCGACGGGCTGCCCGGCTGATCAAGGACAAGCTCGACGAGATCTTTCCCGGCAACGGCATCGACGTGGGCCGGACCATTGCAGGCTTTTCGATCGCCCAGCGACAGATGATCGAGATTGCCACGGCCTTTACCAGCATCGACGCGCCGGTGCGCGTGGTGGTGCTGGATGAACCCACGTCGAGCCTGGACGCAGGGCTCGCCGGGCAGCTGCTCGGCTTTGTCCGCCGCTTCGTCGCCGGTGGCGGCGCAGTGGTGCTGATCACCCATATCCTGGGCGAGGTACTGGCCACGGCCGACCGCATCGTGGTGATGAAGGATGGCACAGTGGTGGCCGATCGCGCCGCAGGCGACTTTTCGACCGAGAGCCTGGTGGGCGCCATGGGCAGCGTGGTGCGGACGCGCGAAGCCAAGGCCGCGGGCAGCGATGCGCCGTCGCATGCGCCGGTGCTGGCGCGCAAGGCGGCGGGACGCGGCCTGGACTTCGTGGCGCGGCCGGGCGAACTGATCGGTCTTGCCGGACTGGCGGGGCATGGCCAGACCCGCATGCTGGTTGACCTCTTTATGGCCGAAGGCGGCAACTGGCGTACGCCGCAGGCGCGAAAGATCGCCTTTGTCGCCGGGGACCGGTCGGTGGACGGCAATCTGCCGCTCTGGAGCATTCTCAAGAACATGTCGGTGACGCTGCTGCCCGAGATCACCAAGTTGGGGCTGGTCGACCGGACTGCCGAGGCGCGGATGGCGGCCGATTGGCACAAGCGGATCGCGGTGCGCACCGAGAATTTGGACAATACCATCCTGTCGCTGTCGGGGGGGAACCAGCAGAAGGTACTGTTCGCCCGCGCCCTGGCGAGCCCGGCCCCGGTGGTGCTGATGGACGATCCAATGCGCGGCGTCGATATCGGCACCAAGCAGGAAGTCTACGCCATGCTGCGGGCTGAAGCGGCTGCCGGGCGGACCTTCGTGTGGTACTCGACCGAAATGGACGAGGTCTGCCAATGCGACCGCGTCTATGTGTTCCGGGAGGGCGTTATCGTGGCCGAGCTGACGGGCAGCGCCATCTCCGAGGACCGGATTCTGTCTGCCTCGTTCGCGGAGCAGGCCGCATGAAGGTGCTGACGGCCGAACGCGTCCGGCTTCTCGTGCCCTCGCTGTCGCTGGCCGTGCTGCTGGTGGCCGTGTTCTGGCTGCAGCCGCGCACGATGAGCTATACCGGGCTCAACCTGCTGTTCAACCTCGCCGTGCCGATCGCGCTCGCCACCGTGGCGCAGATGCTGATCATGATGGTCAACGATCTCGACCTGTCGATGGGCACGTTCGTCTCGTTTGTCGCCTGTGTCACCGCCACCTTTGTGCAGACCGATCCTTTGATCGGCTTTGCCATCCTTGCGGCCTGCATCGGCGTTTATGCCCTGGTCGGAGCGCTGATCTACCTGCGCAACCTGCCCTCCATCGTGGTGACGCTGGGGATGAGCTTTGTCTGGGGCGGGCTCGCCGTGCTGCTGCTGCCGGCGCCGGGCGGCGTGGCGCCCGACTGGATCCGCGCCACCATGACCGTCAAGCCGCCCTTTGCGCCCATGGCGATCGTGGCCAGCATCGGCATCGCGCTGGTGGCGCATTGGCTGGTGATGCGCTCGAGCCTGGGGGTGGTGCTGCGCGGCGTCGGCGGCAATGAACGGACGGTTGAGCGCGCCGGCTGGTCGGTGCTGCGGGCGCGCGCCACCGCCTATGCGCTGGCCGGGTTCTTCGCGGTGCTGGCCGGTATGTGTCTGGTGGGCCTGACGACGTCGGCGGACGCCAATATCGCGCTGCGCTATACGCTGCTCTCGATTGCCGGCGTGATCCTGGGCGGGGGCGAGTTCGTCGGCGGGCGGGTGTCGCCCATCGGGGCGGTGATCGGGGCGCTCACGCTGACACTGGCGGCGTCGCTGCTCTCGTTCCTGAAAATTTCGCCCGACTGGCAGATCGGCGCGCAGGGCGCGATCCTGATCATCGTGCTGGCGGTGCGGCTGCTGCTCAACCGATCCGAAGCGCGGGGGGCGGGCCAATGACGATGGTCCGGCAGCTGTTCGGCAAGCCCTGGATCTGGGCGTTCCTCGCCACGCTGGCTACGTTCGTGGTGACGATCCTGTTCACCGGCGGCGCCTCGACCGTGGGGCTGACGCAGGCGGCGCTGACCTTTGGCGCCTTCTCGGTGATCGTGGGGCTGGGGCAGATGTTCGTGGTCACGCTCGGCCCGGGCAATGTGGATCTTTCCATCCCCGCCACCATGACGCTGGCCGGCACCGTGGCGCTCAAGGTGATGGACACCCAGGACGGGCTGATCTGGCTGGGCCTGCTGGTGACGCTGGCGACGGGGCTGGTGATCGGCATCGCCAATTACGGGCTGATCAAGCTGTTGCGCATCCCGCCGATCATTGCGACGCTGTCGGCGAGCTTTATCGTGCAGTCGGCGGCGATCTGGACCAATCGGGGCATCCGCATCAAGCCGCCGGAACTGCTGGCGCAGTTTTCGACGACGTCGACGCTGGGCGTGCCCAACGTGGCGTGGATTGCGCTGCTGATCTCGATCGCGGCCTGGGTGGCGCTGGAACGCGGCCTTTATGGCCGGTTCGTCTCGGCCATCGGGCAGAACATGCGGGCGGCGCGTCTGGCCGGCGTGCCGGTCGACGGCGTGCGCTTTGCCACCTATGTGCTCTGTGCCCTGCTCGCGGCGATCACCGGCTTTCTGCTCAGCTGCTTTTCGGGCGGCGCGGCGCTCAACATGGGGGCAGAATACCTGCTCACCTCGATTGCCGTGGTGGTGATCGGCGGTACTGCCGTGGCCGGCGGCTTTGCCAATGTGCCGGGGATCTGGGGGGCGTCGCTGTTCCTGTTCCTCGTGGTCTCGATGCTCAACACCTACGGGGCCAGTGCCGGGGTGCGCATGCTGCTGACCGGCGTGATCATCATTGCGGTGATCGTGGCCGCAAGCCGGCGCCCCAGCCGCTGACGCGCAAAAAAAGGGAGCCGGCAGGCTCCCCTTTACGCGCGTCCATTCGAAAGCCGGATCAGGCCGCCCAGGCCTTGGTGCGCTGCTGCTGCTCGCCCAGGCCTTCGATGCCCAGGCGCATGGTCTGGCCGGGCTTGAGCCAGATCGGGTTCGGCTTGATGCCCATGCCGACGCCCGGCGGGGTACCGGTGGTGATGACGTCGCCGGGCTGCAGGCTCATGAACTGGCTGAGATAGGCCACCACGTGGGCGACGCCGAAGATCATGGTCTTGGTCGAGCCGTCCTGGTAGCGATGGCCATCGACCTCAAGCCACATCTTGAGGTTTTGGACGTCGGCGACTTCGTCCTTTGTGACCAGCCACGGGCCGATCGGGCCGAAGGTGTCGGCCGACTTGCCCTTGGTCCACTGGCCGCCGCGCTCGGTCTGGAAGTGGCGTTCGGAGAGGTCGTTGACGACGCAATAGCCGGCGACATAGTCGAGCGCGTCCTTTTCCTCGATATACTTGGCTTCCTTGCCGATGATGACGCCGAGCTCGACTTCCCAGTCGGGCTTGAGCGTATTCTTGGGCAGGATGACGTCGTCGTTCGGCCCGATGATGGCGCTGGTGGCCTTCATGAAGATGATCGGCTCGGAGGGGATCGCGGCACCGGTTTCGGCAGCGTGATCGGCATAGTTGAGGCCGATGCAGATGAACTTGCCAACATTGCCGACGCAGGGGCCGATGCGGGAGCCCTGGTCGAGGACGGGCAATGCGCCCGCGTCGGCGGCCTTGATGCGCGCCAGGCCTTCAGCAGTGATGGCGTTGCCGGCAATGTCGGGCACGACCGACGAGAGATCGCGATAGGTGCCATCGGTATGCAGGATGGCGGGCTTTTCGGCGCCCTTGGCGCCGACGCGCAGCAGTTTCATGAAGGTCTCCTCAGATCTTGGGCAAGGGATAGCCGCGCAAGCGGGGACGAGTCGAGGTCAACTATGGTCCAATCCGTTCGGTGGCGGGCAGAGCGGCCTCAGGCCGGGCGGATGACGCCCTTCTTGAGCAGCACGTTGCCATAGAGACGCCGCTCGCCGGTCTGGACGATGGCATAGGCGCCCTCGACCCGGTCGTAAAAGGCGAAGCGCTCGAGCATGGAGAGTTTCATGTCGGGCTCGTGCTTTTTGATGGTCTTGTCGAATTCCTTGTGGGTGGCTTCGCGCTTCTTGGGGTCGCCGACCACTTCCATGCCGAAGGCCTGGTCGTCGACATAGGTGTCGAGCGGCATCAGCGTCAGCACGGCGTCCAGCACTTCGGTGGCGTCGAGCCCATCCATGCGGATCACCGTCAGGCCGGAACTCTCGGCCGGATAGTTGGCGTCGACAATGGCGATCTCGTCGCCATGGCCCATGGCGCGCAGGGTAAACAGCAATTCCGGCCCCAGGATGGGGGGGATGTTCTTGAGCATGGTTGGTCCTCCTGAAGCGGGGTGTGAGTGGTGAATAGCGAGTAGCGAGTAGTGAGTAGTGAGGGCTGAGGGGCGCGGCTGGTTGCCTTCCTATTCGCTACGCACGACTGGCTACTCGCTAACCGAAAGGAAAGGCGGCATAGGCGGGGTCGTCGCGCAGCGACTGGCCGTCGGCGAACAGTTCGGCGTGGTCGACGGCAAAGGCGATCAGTTCGGCCATCACCGAGTCGATATGGGCCCGCATGGCGGCCGCGGCGCGCGGCGCGTCGCCAGAAATGATGCCGTCCATGATGGCGCGGTGCTCGGCGAGGGTGACTTCGAGCCGGCGCGGGGTGAGGATCAACCGGCGAGCCCGGTCGAGATTGGCGCGGGTGTTCTCGATGACGCCCTTGACCTTGGAAAAGCGCATGTCGCCGAAGATGATGTCGTGGAACTCGATGTCGCGCTCGTGAAAGCCATGCTGGTCATCGATATCGACAGCGGCGCGCTGGTAGCTCATTGAGCGCTGCAGCGTGTCGATCAGTTCGGGGCTGGGATTGCCGGTGACGACACGCACCGCTTCGGCCTCGAGTGCCTTGCGGATCAGCATGTATTCGAGCACGTCGGCAATGCGTACCAGCGAGACGGTCGAGCCGCGCTGGGGCAGGATGTCGACCAGGCCCTCGGCCTGCAGGCGGGCCAGCGCTTCGGACACCGGAAAGCGCGAGACGCCCAGCCGCTCGCAGATGGCGTTCTTGTCGATGATCTCGCCGGGCTGCAAATCCAGCGTGACGATGGCCTGGCGGAGCACATCGGTCACATAAACGGTCACATTTCCACGGGTCGGCGTAGTCGGCGCGACGAGAAAGTGGTAGGGACTTGCTTCCATCTTCATGCTAACATGTTAGTAGGACAGCCGGAGCTTTTCAATTGCTCCTGCTTGTGACCCGGATGGGGGTGTGCCGCAAGGGTGCGTTCCTGTTCACCGCCTTCAAATCTGCCGTTCGCACCTGCCACTCCAGCCGCTTGAAAGCCCGCCAATGTCCGACGTCATGCCCCGCCCCGCCGCCCGCACCCTCTTGCTCAATCCACAGGACAATGTCGCGGTGGCCCTGGGAAATCTCGATGTCGGTACCGAAACGGCCGAGGGCGTGCGCACGATCAAGCGGGTGCCCAAGGGGCACAAGTTCGCGGTCAAGCCGATCGCGTCCGGCGCGGCGGTGGTCAAGTTCGGCCAGATCATCGGCTTTGCCAGGGAAGCGATCCCAGCCGGCGACTGGGTGCACGAGCACAATTGCGGCATGGGCGAGGACCATGGCGCCTTCGAGCGGGATTATGCGTTCTGCGAGGGCGTGCAGCCGATCGATTTCGTGCCGGTCGGGCAGCAGGCGACGTTCCAGGGCTTTCGCCGGTCGAACGGCACGGTGGGCACGCGCAACTATGTCGGCATCCTCACCTCGGTGAACTGCTCGACCACGGTGGCCGGGTTCATCGCCAAGGAAGTCGAGCGCTCGGGCATTCTCGAGCAATATCCCAATGTCGATGGCATCGTGGCGCTCAAGCAGGCCAATGGCTGCGTCATCGACTATCGCGGCGTGATTTTCGATATCCTGAAAAAGACCACCTGGGGCTATGCCACCAACCCGAATATGGGTGGGGTCATCATGGTCGGGCTGGGCTGCGAGGGTTTTCAGATCCCGCGGCTCAAGGAAGCCTATGGGGTGACCGAGAACGAGACCTTCCGCACCATGACCATCCAGGAGGTCGGGGGGACACGGAAGACCGTGGAAGCCGGCGTCGAGGCGGTCAAGGCCATGCTGCCGATCGTCAACCGCGCCAAGCGCGAGACCGTGCCGGCGTCGGAACTGATGCTGGCGCTGCAGTGCGGCGGGTCGGACGGCTATTCGGGCATCACCGCCAATCCGGCACTGGGGGTGGCGGCCGATATTCTGGTGCGCCATGGCGGCACGGCGATCCTTTCGGAGACGCCGGAAATCTATGGTGCCGAGCATCTGCTGACGCGGCGCGCCAAAAACCGCGCGGTGGGCGAGAAGCTGGTGGAAATCATCCACTGGTGGGAAGACTACGCGGCGCGCAACAACATGGAAATGAACAACAATCCTTCGCCGGGCAACAAGCTGGGCGGATTGACCACCATTCTCGAAAAGTCGCTCGGCGCGGCGGCCAAGGGCGGCACCACGCCGCTCAATGCGGTCTACCACTATGCCGATCCGGTGACCGAGAAGGGTTTTGTGTTCATGGACACGCCGGGCTACGACCCGGTGTCGGCCACCGGCCAGGTCGCGGGTGGCGCCAATATCCTGTGCTTTACCACCGGCCGCGGCTCGGCCTATGGCTGCAAGCCAACCCCGTCGATCAAGATCGCCACCAACTCGGACATCTACCACAAGATGATCGACGACATGGACATCAATGGTGGCGACGTGCTCGACGGCAAGTCGCTGGAGGACAAGGGCCAGGAGATCTTCGAGCACATCCTGCGCGTCGCCTCGGGCGAAAAGAGCAAGTCCGAACTGCTGGGCTATGGTGATAACGAGTTCGTGCCCTGGCAGATCGGGGCGACGTTCTAGTCGAGGCCAAAGGGCCACACGCCATTCAGTAGGCCTCATCCTGAGCTTGTCGAAGGGCGAGGCCGTGGCACGAACGTTGGTCTCGCCCATAGCCCTGCGCGCGTAGCGCTTCGAGCGTTCTTCGGCGGCAAAAGTCCACAAAACCTTTGGGTAGACGCCTCATCACGGTTCGATACGCTCACCATGAGGGCTCTAGTACAGGTGAGTCGGGTCCAAAGCTAAAGTCTGTAAGTCACCGGCTGCGCTATTTACCAATCGTTCCAACGCCTTGCTCCGTCACATGAGCGTTGCGTGACTGTCACAACAGCAGGATCGATGCGGCCTAGCCTTGCTGCAGTTGCGAGCGAGGAGTTCGACCATGCAGGACCTGCGCACGACTACCGGCCAGCGGATCAGCATCGGCTATGATCCGGCGGCCAATACGCTGACTTTCCGGGAAGAAGGCTGGCACCCCGACATGTTCCGCAGTGGCGATGCTCCGGCGGTGAGCCGGCAGCAGCGGCCGATTGGCGGCGCCGTCGTGATGCGGTTGCGCGATGCGCGCCGGGTGCGCGGCAACATGCTGTCGCGCAGCCGCTGACGGCCGTCTTTTGGGAAACCGTTGCCGTCCTGCGGCGTTGGCGAAGGCTTGCCTTCGGACGGCCGGAGGTGCAGACGGAAACGAGCGTTTTCCGGGGAGTGCCGCCATGACCATTTCCGAAACCCTCCTGGGTCAGCTCAAGGATCGCGACTTGCTCGCCGCGGGGCTATTCATCGACGGCGCCTGGGTCGATAAAGCCGCCAGCGGGGAGCGTTTCGATGTCACCAACCCCTCGACCGGGGCGCTGTTGGCGACATTGCCCGATGCCGGCGTCGAGGAAGCGAAGACGGCCATTGCGGCAGCGCATGTGGCGCAGGGCCTCTGGGCGGCACGCACCGGCAAGGAGCGGGCGGCGATTCTTCGCCGGCTGCACGAACTGATGGTGGCGGCAGCCGATGACCTTGCCACCATCATGACGGCCGAGCAGGGCAAGCCCCTGGCCGAAGCGCGCGGCGAAGTGCTCTATGGCGCCTCCTATATCGAGTGGTTCGGCGAAGAGGCCAAGCGGGTCTATGGCGATACCATTCCCGGCCATCAGCCCGACAAGCGGATCATCATCATCAAGCAGCCTGTGGGCGTGGTGGCGACGATCACGCCGTGGAACTTTCCCAATGCCATGCTGGCCCGCAAGCTGGCGCCGGCGCTGGCGGCGGGCTGCGCCGTGGTGAGCAAGCCGGCGGCCGAAACGCCGCTCTCGGCCATCGCCATTGCCCGGCTGGCAGAGCGCGCCGGGTTGCCCAAGGGGCTCTTCAACCTCCTGCCCTCAACGCATTCGTCGGACCTGGGCAAGGAGTTCTGCGCCAACGATATCGTCAAGAAGCTGAGCTTTACTGGTTCGACCGAGGTCGGCCGCATCCTGATGCGGCAGGGGGCGGACCAGATCAAGCGGTTGAGCCTCGAACTGGGCGGCAATGCGCCGTTCATCGTGTTCGACGATGCCGATCTGGATGCAGCCGTGGAAGGCGCCATGGTCAGCAAATATCGCAACAACGGCCAGACCTGCGTGTGCGCCAACCGGCTCTACGTGCAGGCCAGCGTTTATGACGCGTTTGCCGAAAAGCTGCAGAAGGCCGTCGAAAAGCTCAAGGTCGGGGATGGGTTTGGCGCGGGGGTGACCACCGGGCCGCTGATCGACCAGAAGGCGGTGGCCAAAGTGGAGCGGCATCTTGCCGACGCCCTGGGCAAAGGTGGGCGGATCCTGAGTGGCGGCAAGCCGCTGGGCGGGCTGTTCTTCGAGCCGACCATCGTGGCCGATGCGACGGCGGACATGATCCTGGCGCGCGAGGAAACGTTCGGGCCGGTGGCGCCGCTGTTCAAGTTCGAGACGGTGGAGGAGGTAATCGGCCTGGCCAATGCCACCGAGTTCGGCCTCGCGAGCTATTTTTACGCTCGGGATCTCAGCCGGGTGTTCAAGGTGGCCGAAGCGCTCGATTATGGGATGGTCGGGATCAATACCGGGCTGATCTCGACCGAAGTGGCGCCGTTCGGCGGCGTCAAGCAGTCGGGTCATGGCCGCGAGGGCTCGAAATACGGCATCGAGGACTATCTCGACATCAAGTATCTCTGCCTGTCGGTGTAAGCGCCGCGTTTTCGACCTCCACAGATGTCATCCCTGCCTTCGCAGGGGTGACACCCGGTGGTGGTGAGAGAGGGGCGGGGAACCGCACCGATTGAGCGCCCGACCAACGTGAGGTTTTAGTAAGCTTGGACCTTGGCTAGAGCGCGATCAGCCCCGCTGCGGTGGGGCGGAAGCCGCAGGCCTTATAGAAGCCATCGAGATGGGGTTCGTAGTCCACGTGCAGCCAGCGGGCGCCGCGCTGGCGGGCGAGATCGGTGGCGTGGCGCACAAGGGTCGAGCCGATGCCGCGATGGCGATAGGCGGGGTGCACCATCGGATCGAGCAGGAAGGCGTGCGCGCCGCCGTCCCAGGCGATATTGATGTAGCCCACCAGATCCTGTTCGTCATAGGCACACAGGTGCGCCAGGCTCCGCTCGAGAATGCGGGGCAGGTCACCGGTCCATTCGGTGTCCCAGGCCGCTTGCCAGAGGGCGGAAAAATGCGCCTCGGACGGGCCGGCATCGACGCGAATTTCGACGTTATCGTTCACGACGCGGCTCCAGGCCTTGACCTTGTTCCAATCAGGCGCCCTATCTCGGGCGCCTGCCGACCTCGAATGGACTAACCCAGATGCATGAGCATAGCCACCAGAACCCATCGCCGCCGGTGACCCGCGACCCGGTCTGCGGCATGAGCGTGGACATGGGAACGACGGCGCATCGCGCCAGCCATGCCGGGCGCGACTTCGGCTTCTGCTGCGCCGGGTGCAAGACCAAGTTCGAGGCGGCGCCGGAGACCTATCTGAATGCAACCGATCCGGTGTGCGGCATGCAGGTCGATCGCGCATCGGCGCGGCACATGCTCAAGCACGAGGGGACGCGCTATTATTTCTGCTGCGAGGGGTGCCAGACCTCGTTCACGGCAGACCCGGCAAAATATCTCAACGCGACGCCCTTCGTGCTGCCGCCCAGAGCGGGGGCAAGTGCACCGGCGGGCGGTCATGGCCAGCCCCAGGCGGGGCAGGCGACTGCCGGCGCGATCTGGACCTGCCCGATGCATCCTGAGATCGTGTCGAAAAGCGCAGGCGACTGTCCGCTCTGCGGCATGGCGCTCGAGCCGGCCGTGGCGAGCCTGGATGATGCCCCCAATCCCGAGCTGGTGGATTTCACCCGGCGCTTCTTGATCAGTGCGGCACTCAGCCTGCCACTGCTGATCATCGGCATGGGCGACATGGTCGGCCTGCCGGTGCGGACCTGGATCGGGCAGCCGCTGGTGGGTTGGGTGGAACTGCTGCTGGCCTCGCCGGTGGTGCTCTGGGCGGCGCAGCCGTTCTTCCGCCGCTTCTGGAATTCGCTGCGCAACCGCTCGCCCAACATGTGGACGCTGATCGGGCTGGGGGTGGGGGCCTCCTACCTGTTCTCGGTGCTGGCGGTGGTGGCCCCGGGGATTTTCCCCATGGCGCTGGGGGAGGCGCATGACATGCAGGCCGGGCCGCCGGTCTATTTCGAGGCCGCCGCAGTGATCATTGCGCTGGTGTTTCTGGGACAGGTGCTGGAGCTGCGAGCCCGCGAGGCCACCGGCAAGGCAATCAAGGCGCTGCTCAACCTGGCGCCGAAGACGGCCTTGCGGGTGTGGCAGGGTCGCGACATCGAGGTGGACCTCGAGGTCGTCAAGGCGGGCGACTGGCTGCGGGTGCGGCCGGGCGATGCCGTGCCGGTAGACGGCGTGGTGATCGACGGCGACAGCCATGTCGACGAGAGCATGCTCACCGGTGAACCGGTACCGCTGCGCAAGGCCGAGGGCGATCCGGTCACCGGCGGCACGCTCAACGGCGAGGGCAGCTTCGTGATGCGGGCCGAGCGGGTGGGATCGGAGACCCGGCTGAGCCAGATTGTGGCCCTGGTGGGCAAGGCGCAGCGCAGCCGCGCGCCGATTCAGGACCTTGCCGATCGCGTGGCCACCTGGTTCGTGCCGGGCGTGGTGGCGATCGCCGCTCTGGCCTTTGGCGGCTGGTTCCTGGTCGGGCCGGAACCACAATTGCCCTATGCGCTGATCGCCGCCATCTCGGTGCTGATCATCGCCTGCCCCTGCGCGCTGGGCCTGGCGACGCCGATGTCGGTGATGGTGGCCACTGGGCGCGGCGCGCGCGAGGGCGTGCTGGTCAAGGATGCCAAGGCGCTGGAGAGCCTTGCGCGGGTCGACGTGATGGTCATCGACAAGACCGGCACGCTGACCGAGGGGCGGCCGGTGCTGGGCGAGGTGATCCCGATCAAGGGCGTGGATGAGGGCTTTGTGCTGGCGGTCGCCGCGGCGCTGGAGACCGGTTCGGGCCATCCGATCGCGCTCGCGATCAAGGCCGGGGCGACCGAGCGCGGCGCGCGGGCCTATGCGCTTGGCGATTTCCGCTCGGTGACCGGGCAGGGGGTGACGGGCGTTGTCGGCGGCAAGCCGGCGGGGCTGGGCAACCTCAAGCTGATGCAGGCCATGGGCGTGGAGCTGGTTGCGGGCCTCGACCAGCTGGCGGGCGCGCACGCGGCGCGCGGTCGCACGGCGATCTTTGTCGCACATGACGGCCGTGCCATCGGCCTGGTGATGGTGGCCGATCCGGTCAAGCCCAGTGCGCGTGCGGCGCTGGCGGCGCTCGATGCGGCAGGCATCGAGGTGATCATGGCCACCGGCGATGCGGACGGCACGGCGCAGGCCGTGGGGCGCGAGCTCGGCCTCAAGACCATCAAGGCGGCGCAATCACCCGAGGACAAGCACGATCTGGTGGTTGCGCTCAAGGCAGAGGGCCGGGTGGTGGCGTTTGCCGGCGACGGGGTCAACGACGCGCCGGGCCTGGCGGCGGCCGATGTCGGCATCGCTATGGGCACGGGCGCGGACGTGGCGATCGAAAGCGCCGGCATTACCCTGCTCAAGGGCGATCTCGCCGGGGTCCTGAAGGCCCGGCGACTGGCGCATGGGGCGCTCGCCAATATCCAGCAGAACCTGGCTTTGGCCTTCGGCTACAATGTGCTCTGCATCCCGATTGCGGCGGGCGTGCTCTATCCGCTCACCGGCTGGCTGCTGTCGCCGATGCTGGCGGCGGCGGCCATGTCGCTCAGTTCGGTGAGCGTGATCGGCAATGCGCTCCGGCTCAATGGGCTGAAACTCTGACGGCGTCCCTCTCCCCGTAGGGAGAGGGCGCGGTTCTTCCCCTTACATGGCCGGCGCGGTAATGGTGATGGTCTCGTCATAGGTGTAGTCGACCAGCACCTTGGTGGTGGCACCGGCAGCGGTCATTTCGGTTTCCATGCGCACCGGCGCGCCGGACTCCTGGTCGGCAAGGACCTTGTTGACCGTCGGATTGCCCTGAACGACCAGGGACCAGCTATAGACGTCATAGTCGGTGCCATCGAGGGTCTCGGTCGCGCCACAGGTCTGGTCGGTCATGGCGTCCATGGCCGAGGTGTCGGACATGTCGAAGCTGGCGGTCATCTGCGCGGCCACATCGGCGGGCATGGCGGTCCAGACGCCCTCCATCTTCATCCAGGCATTGCCCTCGAGAGTGATCATCTCGACCACCTGGCCGTTGGTATCGACGGTCATGTTCATGGCGGCGGGTGGCACGATGTCGCCCGACATGGTCATCTCGGTCCCCGGCGCGGAGATGGTCGATTCCATGTGCATCGGCCCCGAGGTCATGGCCGCGCCCATGACGGCCTTGATTTCGTCGATGCAGTCGTCGGCAAAGGCGGGGGCGGCAGAAAGTCCGGCTGCGGCGGCGAGAACGGCGAGCGCAAGGCGCATGAAGGGTAACTCCGGGTGGGTGTATGGTCGGGTTCTGGACGGCGGTCCCTGAACGAAATCTGAATAGTGCAAGCGGCGGGTCTTGTCGTCCCTGGCGCTTATGGGTCAGCGGGATTGTGATCGGCCACGCCTTGCGTCTCAGCCCGGGGCCAAAGGTTGGATTGACCGCTGACATGTCAGGTGACTAGAACACGCCGGAGCGACCCTGGGGGCCCGGATGGCAAATCTCGACAAGTATCTGACGATCGACGACCTGATGAAGGCGGCGCGCCGCCGCGTGCCCAAGATGTTCTTCGATTATGCGGATTCGGGCTCGTATACCGAGCAGACCTATCGGGAGAACACGTCGGATTTTTCCAAGATCAAGCTGCGGCAGCGCGTCGCGGTCAATCTGGAAAACCGCAACCTGGCGTCCACCATGCTGGGCCAGCCGGTTTCGATCCCGGTAGCCATCGCGCCGGTCGGCTCGACCGGCATGCAGAGCGCCAATGGCGAGATCAAGGCGGCGCGGGCGGCCGAGCAATTCGGCATTCCGTTCACGCTCTCGACCATGAGCATCTGCTCGATCGAGCAGGTGGCCGAGGGCACGACCAAGCCATTCTGGTTCCAGCTCTATGTGATGAAAGACCGCAAGTTCATCGAGAGACTGATCGACCGGGCCAAGGCCGCCAAGTGCGCCGTGCTGGTGCTGACCATGGACCTGCAGATCCTGGGACAACGGCACAAGGACATCCGCAACGGGCTGCGGGCGCCGCCGCCGATAACGCCGAAGTTCCTGTTCGAACTCGCCACCAAGCCGGCCTGGGCTCTGGGGATGCTGCAGTCCAAGAGCTACACTTTCGGCAATATCCACGGGCATGTGACGGACGCGATGGATTTGGCGTCGCTGGCCAAGTGGACCGGCACGCAGTTCGACCTGACGCTGAACTGGAAGGATATCGGCTGGATCAAGGATCGTTTCGGCGGTCCGGTGGTGGTCAAGGGCATTCTCGACCCCGAAGACGCGCAGCTGGCCATCGAGCACGGCGCCGACGGTATCATCGTATCCAACCATGGCGGCCGGCAGCTCGATGGCGCGCCATCCTCGATCCGGGTGCTGCCCGAGATCGTCGATGCGGTCGGTCACAAGACCGAAGTGCTGATGGATTCGGGCATCCGTTCGGGCCAGGACGTGCTCAAGGCGCTGGCTCTGGGTGCGAAGGGGACGTTTGTGGGCCGGGCAATGAATTATGGCCTGGGTGCCGGTGGCGAGGCCGGCGTCACCCATGCGCTCAACATCATCCGCAAGGAGATCGACACCACCATGGCGCTGATGGGCGAGCGCGACGTGCGCAATGTCGGCTTGAAGAACATCTATTCGAACGACCTGCTGAAGCGGCAGGGGTACTGAGCAAGGGCGACCACCGGCCTGAGTGTCACTTCCCCCCTTGGGGGGGAGGGTGACCGGCTAAGGGACTTTGCTCGACCGTGCTACCCGCGCGGGTAGTTCGGTTCAGCGCTGCCGTCGGGGCGGCGGGTGAGGTGCTGGTAGACCTTTTTGGCCACGGTCTGCATCTGCGCCTCGGGCAGGTCGCCGACCACCGTGCAGGTGATCCGCTCGTTGGCCCAGTAGAAGGCGTCCAGCGCTTCGCGGGTGGTGAACTCGGTATGGACGGCGCCATCGGGCAGGGCCGAGGTGATGTAGACGGTTACGCGTTCGAGCGCGGCGTTCTCGTACATCAGCTGCGCTGCCGGACTGGTGGGCGCGTATTCGCTGGGCGGCAAGAGTCGGCCACCGACCAGCGCAAAACCTTCTGCAGAGAGGTCGGGCGGTGTCACGGGCTGGGTGACGCGGTTGGAGAGCCAGCTCACCAGATGATCGCGATCGGTGGCGGCGACCTCCACGGCATGGCGGTTTTCCCGGACATAGAGGCTATGCGCGGTGACGGCGCTGTCGATCAGCACATCGCTGGCCGCTTCGGTGGGGGTGACGATGTCGCGGCCGGCCCAGCCGATGGCGCCGCCCAATGCGACAAGCACGATGGCCGCCGCCATCTGGCGCCAGCGGAAGCCGTCATTGGCGGCCTGGGTGCGGGCAATGGCGGCCGGCTGCAGGCGGGCAGGGATCGGCTCGTTGCCGATCGGCGCGAACAGGGCTTGCAGAGCGTCGTTCTGGCGCTCGAAATGGGTGATTTCGGCGGCCTCGGCGGGATGCGAGGCCAGCCATGCCTCGACCCGGGCGCGGGCGTCCGGCGTCAGCTTGCCATCGGCATAGGCGAGCAGATCGGCCTGGGTCACCGCCTGGTCCTGCGCGCTCATTTGACCGTCCTCAATCTGGTTTCTTCCTGCGTGCCGGTGAGCTGCCTGAGGGCCGTGCGGGCCCGGTACAACCGAGACATCAGTGTCCCGGCGGGGATTTCAAGTATGCCGGCGGCCTCCTCGTAGCTCACGCCTTCAAGGACCACCAGCAGCAGCGCCTCGCGCTGATCGCCGGGAAGCTGGTCGATGGCCCGCGACATCTCGGCCAAAGCGATCCGACCCGGTTGCGGCGCGGCTGTGGACGGCTCGACGAGCAGGCTCTCTATGGGCACATGGTCGCCGCGGCGGCGCGTCTGGCGCAGCCCGTTGCGGTAGAGGTTGAGCAGCATGCGGTAGAGCCAGGCCTGCATCGGCCCGGTCGGGCGGAACAGGCCGCGCTTGCGCAAGGCACGCTCGATGCAATCCTGAACGAGATCGTCGGCCTGATCGGCGTTGCGGGTCAAGGCGCGTGCATAGCGGCGCAGGGCCGGCACACAGGCTTGGATCTCGTCCAGAAAAGCGGTCACGGGGCTATCTGCGGCTTATTCGAGAGCAGTGTGCCAGACTTCGCCGACCATGTCGCCCGTGGTGTCGCCGGGCTTGGCGTCCTTGACCCACAGATAGAGCGGCCAGCCCTTGTAGGCCCACATCTTGCTGCCGTCGGTGCGGTCGACCAGCGTGAAGTCGCCTTCGGCTGCGGCGTCGGCAGCGGCAAAGAGCGGCGGCCAGTTCTGGGCGCACTTGTCATAGCAGTTGGTGACGCCGGCACTGTCCTTGTCGAAAGTGTAGAGCGTCATGCCATTGGCATCGGTCAGCACGGACTTGCCGCCGATATCGGCCGACTTGATAGCGCCGCCGACATAGTCGGCTGCAAAGGCGGGCAGTGAGAACAGGGCGAGCGCTGCGGCGCCGGCAAGGATCGAGGTGAACTTCATCAGTTCCTCCGCTGGATTGCCCGACAGCCCCTCCGGCCGCCGGTACAAGGTTCAACACTGCGCGATCGGGTTTATTCCCGCGGTGTGCAGATGTTTTTTCACTGGGTCTCCGGTGCAGCCCCTGGCGGGTTTACAGAGGACGGCTGAACTGGTTGTCTGCTCAACAGCAATCGGCCAGTCGAACGCCAATCAAGAGCGGGGCCGAGGTTGCGAGGATAGACAGGAGGACAGATTGAAGAGACGCGAATTTTTCCGATCTGCAACGGCGCTGACGGCCGGTACGGCCGTCGCAGGGCTGGCCGCGCCGGCCCTTGCGCAGAACAATGTCACCTGGCGCATGGTGACGACCTGGCCGAAGAATTTCCCCGGCCTGGGCGTGGGCGCACAAAAGCTCGCCGATCGCATCACCAAGGCGTCCGGCGGGCGGCTGACCGTGCAGGTGTTCGCGGCCGGTGAAATGGTGCCGCCGCTGGGTGCGCTCGATGCCGTCATCGACGGCTCGGCTGAAATGAGCCACGGCACGCCCTATTACTGGCAGAACAAGAGCCAGGGCCTGTCGTTCTTTACCGGCGTGCCGTTCGGCATGACCAGCCGTGAACTGACCGCCTGGGTCCGCTACCTCGGCGGCCAGGAAATCTGGGACGAAATCTACGACCAGTTCGGCGTGCAGGGTTTCATGTCGGGCGATACCGGCACGCAGGCCGGCGGCTGGTTCCGCAATGAGCTGACCGGCGTTGCCGACATCCAGGGCCTGCGGTTCCGCACGCCGGGTCTGGGCGGGCAGGTGTGGGGCAAGCTCGGCGCCTCAGTGACCAACATGGCGGCTGGCGAAATCTTTGCCGCGCTGCAGTCGGGCACGCTCGATGCGGCCGAGTTTGTCGGGCCCTACAACGATCTGGCGCTGGGCTTTTACCAGATCGCCAAGAACTACTACTTCCCCAGCTTCGTCGAGCCAGGTCTTGCCACCGAAGTCGTGGTCAGCAAGGCCAAGTTCCAGGCACTGCCGGAAGACCTGCAGGAAATCGTGCGGGTGTGTGCCCAGGCGTCCTACGACGACGTGGCGGCCGACATGTATGCCAATGATCCGCGCGCGCTCAACGCGCTGGTCAGCGAGCACGGCGTGCAGGTGCGCCGCTTCCCCGAGGAAATCCTCGAAGCCGGCGCCAAGGCCTCGATGGAACTGATTGGGGAGATCCGCGAGGGCGGCGATCCGCTGACCAAGAAGGTGGCGGAGAGCTTCGTGGCAGGCTTCAACCTGCTGCGCCAGCGCACGCAGGGCACGGACATGCCCTATCTGGCGGCCCGCGAGAAGTACATCAAGTACTGAGCTGCAGCGTCCTGCGACGATCAGGAGCCCGGAGTGATCCGGGCTCTTTTCTTTGTCAGTAGATCAGGCGCGGCAGCCAAGTGGCGAGATCGGGCCAGACAAACAGGATGGCGATGGCGACAAGCTGCAGGCCGACAAACGGGACGACGCCCTTGTAGATCATGCCGGTGGTGACCTGCCGTGGTGCCACGCCGCGCAGATAGAACAGCGAGAAGCCAAAGGGCGGCGTCAGGAAGCTGGTTTGCAGGTTCATGCCGACTGCGACGCCCAGCCAGATGGGATCGACGCCGAGACCGAGCAGGATCGGAGCGGTGATCGGGATCACGATGAAGATGATCTCGAAGGTGTCGAGGATAAAGCCGAGGAAGAACATCACCGTCAGCACGATGATGGTGGCGCCCAGCGCCCCGCCCGGCATGTTGGTGAGGAACTCATGCACCAGGTTGTCGCCGCCCATCATACGGAAGACCACCGAGAACACGGCGGCGCCGAAGAGGATGACGAAGATCATCGAGGTCATGGTGGCGGTGGCGATGACGGTCTCGCGCAGTACGCGCAGGTTGAAGCGGCCCGAGAGCGTTGCCAGCAGCATGGCGCCGACCGAGCCGACCGAAGCGCTCTCGGTCGGGGTGGCGATGCCACCGAGGATGGAACCGAGCACGGCGACGATGAGGGCGAGTGGCGGCACGAGCGCGACCAGCACCTCGCGGCCAAGCCCCTGCTTTTCTGCCTCGGGGACGGGCGTCGCCGGCACGGCCTTGTGATCGGTGATGGCCTTGAAGACGATCCAGCCGATATAGAGCACCACCAGGAGCAGGCCGGGAATGAAGGCGCCGGCAAAGAGCGCACCCACCGAAACCGGCTCGGGGGCAAAGTTGCCCTTTTCCATCTGCACCTGAGCGTTGATGCCCGAAAGCATGTCGCCCATGAAGATCAGCACCGTCGAAGGCGGAATGATCTGCGCCAGCGTGCCCGACGCGCAGATGACGCCCGAGGCGATCTTGGGGTCGTAGCCCGAGCGCAGCATGGCAGGCAGCGAGATCAGGCCCATCGTGACCACCGTGGCGCCGACCACACCAGTCGATGCCGCGAGCAGTGCGCCGACCACCACCACCGAGATGCCCAGTCCGCCGCGGAGATTTCCGAAAAGCTTGCCCATGGTCAGCAGCAGACGCTCGGCAATGCCGGTGCGTTCGAGCATGACGCCCATGAAGATAAAGAGCGGTACCGAGACCAGAACCTCGTTTGTCATGGTGCCGAGGTAGCGGGTGATCACCGAGCCAAAGTTGGAGGGGTCGAAGACGCCGAACGCCGTGCCGACGAGGCCAAACAGCAAAGCCGTACCGGCGAGACTGAAGGCGACCGGAAAGCCGAGCAGCAGCGTGCCGATGACGCCGATGAACATCAGGCCGGAAAGGAGCTCGCCGATCAGCTGCTGGGTCATCGCGCAGCGTCCTCACGGCGGTAGCGGAGGGGTGCGGGCAGCAGCTCTTCCCGACCCGTAAGGACCAGTATGGACCGCATGACCCAGGCGAGGCCCTGCAACCCGACGACGATGCAAAAGACGATGATGAAGCTCTTGAGAACGAACAGTCCCGGCATGCCACCTATGTTGGCCGAGCCCTCATAGAGCCGCCACGAGCGGCTCACATAGGGAAGGGCATAGGCGACGATGACGCCGATGAACGGAAAGAGAAAAATGGCCACACCGACGAGGTCGGCGATGGCTTTGCCGCGCGGCGACCAGGCACGATAGAGGATATCGACGCGCACGTGATCGTCACGCAGCATGGCGAAGCCCGCGACCGCGGTGAACATGGCGCCACCCAGCCAGACATAGAGGTCCTGCATCCAGAGGAACGTGGTGTGGAAGACGTAACGCTGCACCACGACCATGAAGCAAACCAGCACCACGGCCAGCGCCAGCCAAGCGAACACCAGCCCGATGATGCGGTTCATGGCGCTGATGGCGCGCACGATGCCGGCCATTGCCTGCATGTCGTTCCCCTCGTCATGGCCCTTGAGGACCGCCGCCAAGCGACCATGTCGGCGCCATGGCGTCAACCCGGGGGTTCACGGCTATCCCGCGATGGATTCTGCCGTTGCCTGGCCAATCGCCCAGGTGATGCCGTAGGGGTCGGTTAGCTGGCCGTAGATGTCGCCCCAGAACTGCTTTTCGAGCGGCATGGCGATGGTGCAGCCGGCGTCGACGGCGCGGTCCCACCACGCTTGAGCGTCCGCAACCTGCAGGTGGAGGTTGAAGCCGGCGGGCTGGACCCAGGCATTGCCGTATTCGGGGAAGCTGTCGGACATGTAGACCAGGCAGCCATTTACCACCAATGAGCAGTGCATGTAGCGCACGCCATCGTCGGCCAACATGGGTGGCATGGCTTCGGTGGCGGCAAAGGCGCGCTTGTAGAATTCGGCAGCGGCGCGCGCGTCGCTGGGCGCGATGTAGGCGACGAGCCCCTGTTCGTTGACGTCGGCCATGGTCATCGTCCTCTTCCCCTGGAGGCTGACTATGGCATGACCGTGGGCATGGGGTGAAGGCGGGGCGGACCCCGCCTTCCTACGGGGTCAGCCCCGTTCGAGCCACTTGATCTGATCTGGCGTCAGCTTGATGTCGAACGCCTGGATGGAGTCGTCGAGCTCGTGCAGCGTGCGCGGCCCGATCAGCGGGACCGACGGGAAGGGCTGGGCCAGCACATAGGCCAGCGCGATGTGGATCGGGTTCTTGCCCAGTTTCGCAGCCAGTTCGAGGGCCCGGTCGCGACGGGCGAAATTGCCATCCGAGTACCAGGTGTCGACCAGTTCGGCATTGTCGCGCTTGTCGCGGCCGGCCCGGTCGGTGAAGAAACCGCGGGCCTGGCTCGACCAGGAGAAGTTGGGGATCTGGTGCTCGACCAGCCAGGCCTTGTACGCCTCGTCCGAACAGGCAATGCAGCCCGCCCAGATCGGGTTGATCATTTCGGCGAGGGCGAAGTTGTTCGAAAGGGCGCCGGGCGCCTGCTTGCCGGTGCGCTTGGCGTAGTCGATCGCCTCCTGCATGCGTTCGCGCGTCCAGTTCGAGCCACCGAACGGCCCGCGGATGCGGCCCTTTTTCACCTCGGCATCCATGGCATCGACGAACTCGCCGACGGGGACGTCGGTATTGTCGCGATGCATGAAGTAGAGGTCGACATAGTCGGTCTGCAAGCGGTTGAGCGACTGGTCGAGCTGCTTGCCGATGACATCGGGATAGGTCAGCGGGGAATGGGCGCCCTTGCCGATCAGCACGGTCTGTTCGCGCACGCCGCGGCTGGTATGCCAATCGCCGAAGAGTCTTTCGGTGGCGCCGCCGCCATAGATAAAGGCCGTGTCGAAGAGGTTGCCGCCGCGCTCGAAAAAGGCGTCCATCAGGATGGCGCCCGAGGCGAAGGTGCGGAAATCCTCAAAGCCGAGCGCGACGATGGAGGCCGGCTTGGAGACGCCCGGAATGGTGCGCTTGGGGATCTTGCTGCCGGCGGTCGAGAGCGTGCGGTTGTCCAACGTGCGGGTGCGGACTTTCGGTTTTTCGATCTCGTATTCGAGCCCGGCATCGGCGCGCCACTTGTCGAGCACCCGTGCGTTGCCGAGGCTATCGGCCCAGCTCATGCCAGGGCTCTCGAACTGCTGCCGACCTTCCTGGATGGCGAGGGCGGCCGCGTCGGCCTCAAAGGAATAGACGTGGCCGGTCTCGTTGACCGACATGGTCTCGCGCGTGCCGTCGGCGAGGATGATGTCGATCTTGCCCAGGCCCTGATCGCGGTTGCCGTTGGCGAACCAGAAATCGGGCACCTCGATGCGGCCCTTGTGACCGTGGATGCGCAGCACGTTGTCGAGCCCGACATAAACGGCGCAGGCGACCTGCGCGATGATGCCGTTCTCGAAGGTGAGGACCGCGGCTGACCACTCATCGGTGCCGGCGGCGCCCAGATGCGCGGTGCCGGCCACCTTGATCGGATCGAGGAACGGTTTGCCAGCGGCCGCACCGGCGATGAAGCGGGCCATCGACACCGGATAGCCGCCGACATCGAGAATGCCGCCGCCGGCCAGCTCGTTGGCGAACAGGCGATGCTCGGGCATGAAGCGCGGCATCTGGAAGCCGAAGCTCGACTGGATCATGCGGACGTCGCCGATGACGCCGGACTGGATCAGCTCGGCGAGCTTTTTCGCCTGCGGGTGCAGGCGGTACATGAAGGCTTCGCCGGCAAAGGTGCCGGACTTCTTGTGAGCGTGGAACACGGCGTCCACTTCGAAGGCCGAGAGCGCCATCGGCTTTTCGACCAGCACGTGCTTGCCGTACTCGGCGGCCTTGATGGCCCATTCGGCGTGGCTGGGGTGCGGAGTGGCGATGTAGACGGCGTCGACCTCGCTGTCGCGCAGCAGGTTCTCGTAGCCCTCGACAATGCGGGCGCCGGGGAAGGTCTCGGCTAGGCCGGCCTTTTGCGCATTGCGGGTGCCCAGTGCCACGACCCGGCCGTGCTTGCCGCCCTTGACGCCGCCCCAGAAGGCCTTGGCGATGCTGCCCGGGCCGATGATGCCCCAGCGGACGGGTGTTGAGCTGGTCATGAAATTCTCCCTCACTTCAAACCGTTGCGGCCGATTCCGGCCCTTATGCTGGCCCACTCCTACCGCCTCGCGACACGCCGATCCATTCGGATTGGCAAGCCAATCTGCTTGAATTGTAAGATCAGGCCATTGTAACGATGCGTCGGCCGCAAAGCGGGGAGTTTGCATGTTCGTTGTAGGTGGCGAGAGCCTGATTGACCTGATCTCCGAGCCCACCGGGGCGGACGGCACCATTCGCCTCGTGGCACACCAGGGCGGCTCGCCCTATAACTGCGCCATCGCGCTCGCCAAGCTGGGCAACGATACCGGATTTCTCTGCCCGATCAGCGCCGACGGTCTGGGCACCTATCTGCTGGGGCCACTGGCCGAGGCCGGCGTGACGCCGCTGCTCAAGGAGCGGGTCGAGGCCTATACGACGCTGGCCGTGGTGACGTTCGATGCCAAAAAGAGTGCGCAATACGGCTTCTATCGCGACGCGGACCGCGCCTTTTCCCGTGAGGGGCTGATTGCCGGCCTGCCGGAAACGCTGGAGGTGTTCCAGGTGGGCGGCTTCTGCCCGATCGAGGAACGCGACGCGGCGATCTGGATGGATGTGGCCAGGGAAGCGGCGCGCCGCGGCGCGACGCTGAGCATGGATCCCAATGTGCGGCCGTCGCTGGTCCCCGATTTCGCCGCCTACAAGGCCCGGCTCTCGGCTTTTCTGGATCTGGTGCACCTGGTCAAGGTGTCGATCGAGGACCTCGCCTCGCTCGACGCCGATCGCGCAGTGCGCGCCACCGAGCTCGATGCGGGCAAGACTGAAGCCCTGGTCAAAAAATATGTCGCCGATTTCCTCGGCCGGCCCAATTGCGAGCTGGTGATCGTCACCTTCGGGGACGAGGGCAGCCGGGCTTTCACCAAGTCGGGCAAGGCCGCGGCGCCGATCTACGCGCCGCCGGTGTTTGGTGACACGGTGGGTGCTGGCGATACGTTGATGGCAGCGGTGCTGACGCTGTTGGCTGAAGAGGGGAACCTCAAGCCCGGCAAGCTCGCGGCGCTGGGCGATGTTGCCCTGGCCGAGATGCTGCGCTTCGGCGCCGTGGCTGCGGGGCTCAATTGCGGGCAGGTCGGCTGCCATCCGCCGGTGCGTGCCGAAGTCGATAAGGTGCTGGCGGCTTAACCGCCAGCGCCCTGATAGCGGCTTGTGGCGTAACGCCAGAACAACGCGGTGAGACCGAGCAGGGCCGGGCCGGCGAGCAGGGCCGCGATGGGCGCAAGCTCGCCGAGCAGCGGTACCGGTTTGCCCACCAGCACGGCGACCGGCACGGCTGCCATGAAACCCAGCGGCACGACCGTCAACAGGATGCCCTGGATGACGCTGGGGAAGAGGTTAAGCGGATAGCGCGACAGCTCCCAGAAGCCGAAATAGAGCGAATAAAGGTGGTTCGAGCGCGTCCAGGCGAGGGCCGCGGCGCCAAGCAGCGTCATGATCGAACCGGTGACCAGCGCGGCGCTCAAAAGGCTGGCCAGGAAGTAGGCGACCCAGCCGATCGACCAATCGATCGGGATGGTCAGCAGCGCCCAGGTCATCACCACCAGCGCCAGGCTGATGTGGCTGACATAGCCGATATTGAAGCGGGCAAAGACCAGGTACACCCATGGGCTCATTGGTCGGGTGAGCAGGGCGTCGAACGTGCCCAGTCGCACCTGCTCCTCGAGATCGCGCATCTGCGTGAAGCTGAACGAAGCACCGATGGCATAGCCCAGTGTATGGAACGAGTAGAGCAGGGCGAGTTCGCCCCAGTTCCAGTCGGCCAGCGTGTCCAAGCGGGCGACGAGCAGCCAGATCACGGCGAGGGAACTGGCATAGGTGATGATCATCGCAATGCGGTCGATCAGGAACGCGCCGCGATACTCCATCTGGGCGCGCAGGTTCATCTGCAGGAGGATCGGGATCAGGCGAAGCTGGCGCAGCATCTCAGCCTCCCTGCACGATGACGCGGGTGGAGGCCCTGCGCCAAAGCCAGGCGACCCCGAGCCCCAGCAGCAGGGCCCAGCCGCAGCCAATGCCGAAATAGATGAGCGTTTCCGTCTGCTCCATCCGCCCAAGCCAGACCGCTGCCGGGTAGTAGACGATCCAGGCGAAAGGCAGGTGGGCGGCGATGTCCCCGAAGGTTTTGGGAAAGAACCAGAAGGGGATGAACTGGCCCGACAGCAGGTTGAGCAGCGCCTGCATCAGCCATTCGAGCGAGAACGAGGTCAGCAGCCAGAATGAGACGAGGCCGAACAGGGTCGAGATCAGCGCGATGATGGCATAGGCCAGCGCCAGGTAAGCGAGGAACATCGCGCCATAAAAGAGGCTCGCCGGCGGCAGCATGCCATAGACCAACGCCACGGCCGCCACCGTTGGTATGACCAGCACGACCAGCCGATAGGCCGCCCGGCCCAGCTCCGAAGTGATGATGTAGAGCGGAAAGCTCACAGGCTTGAGCAACCAGACGGCCACGTCGCCGGTCTGCAGGGCGCGGCCGATCATGCTGATGATGGTCTCGTAGCGGATGGCGCCGGTGACGATGCCGCCGAGCAATGCGTAGGTGATCATCTGCTGCAGGCTGATGCCGTCTATGCTGGTCGCACCGGCATAGATGGCGAGCCAGATGGCGACGCGGGCAAACACCTGCACCACCTTGCCGAACATGTTCGCCCAGACTTCGTTGCGATAGGCCAGCTGCGTCATCACTGCGCTTTTGGCGAAGGCGAAGTAAGCGCTCACGCGCTCACCGCCGCAGCATTGCGGCCCTGGTAAAAGGTGCGGATGACCTCTTCGATATTGGGCTCTTCGAGCACGATGTCCTTGAGCGCGCGGTCGCGGCCGACTTCGGCCAGCACGTCGACGAGGGACACGTCTTCGCGTTCGATCTGATAGTGCTTGAGCAGCCCTTCGTCGCTGGAGAGCCGGGCGGTCTCGAGCTCGAGCCGGCCCGGATCGGTGGCAAATTCCAGCGTCAGCCGGCGCCGCGTGCCCATCGAGGCGCGCAGGTCTTTCAGCGCGCCGTCAAAGATCAGCTTGGCCTGGTCCACCATGATCAGGCGCGGGCAGATGCTCTCGATATCCTGCAGGTCGTGGGTGGTGAGGATGATGGTGACACCGCGCTCACGGTTGATTTTCGCGAGGAATTTGCGCACCGCATCCTTGGCGACGACGTCGAGGCCGATGGTCGGCTCGTCGAGAAACAGGACTTTCGGGTCGTGCAGCAGCGCCATGACCATTTCCGCGCGCATGCGCTGGCCCAGCGACAGCTGCCGGACGGCGCGATCGAGGAAAGAGGTAAGGTCGAGCAGTTCGGAAAACTGCGCGAGATTGTCGGCATAGCGGGCGGCCGGGATATCGTAGATGCGGCGGTGCAGATCGAAACTGTCGCGGACCGGCAGGTCCCACCAGAGCTGGCTGCGCTGGCCGAAGACCACGCCGATGTCGCGGGCGTTGGCCATGCGGTGCTGATGCGGCGTGCGGCCGAGCACGGAGAGCTCGCCGGCGCTCGGCACCAGAATGCCGGTCATCATCTTGATCATCGTCGACTTGCCGGCGCCGTTGGGGCCGAGATAACCGACGGCTTCGCCTTCGGCGATGTCGAAGCTGACATCGCGCACCGCTTCGACCTCGGTGTACTCGGCGGTCACGAGCGATTTCAGCGCGCCCAGAAAACCGGGAAAACGCCTGGGCTGCCGAAACCGCTTGGAGACGGCTCGCGCCGAGATCAATAGTGTCATTATGGAAATCGCCAACAGTAAGCGGTCAGCCTAACCGATTCTCCGGCTCACGGGTTCGTCAGTTGTGCGCGTTTGCCGTCTCTGGCTGACTATCCGTGTTCGTCCTGGAGGAAATTCATGCGTCGGTGGGTCTGGGGTCTTGGGGTGCTGGCGATTGCCGGGCTGGGCGTGGCCATCTACATGCTCAAGCCGGTCACCGGTCCGGCGCGCGACCTGACGCTGGTGGGCGATGCGACGCGCGGCGCCTATCTGATGCGGGTGGGCGGCTGCGTGGCCTGCCATACCGACAGCAGCAGCGGCGCGGGGCTGCTGGCCGGCGGACCGGGCGGGCCCGGGCTGGTCAGCCCGTTCGGCACGTTCCATGCGCCCAATATCACCTCCCATCCGGAGGCGGGCATCGGCAGCTGGACACTGGCGCAGTTTTCCAAGGCGATGAGCGATGGCGAGGGCCCGCAGGGGCACCTTTATCCCGCCTTTCCCTATGAGAACTATACGCTCATGAGCGACCAGGAAATCGCCGATCTTTATGCGGCGCTGATGGCCGTGCCCGCCGATCCGACGCCCTCCAAGCCGCACGAGGTCGGCTTTCCGTTCAACATCCGGCCAGTGCTGGCGGGCTGGAAGAACCTGTTTTTCAAGCCGCAGCGCTATGTCGCCGACGCCACGCAGTCGGACGAATGGAACCGCGGACGCTATCTGGCGCTCGGGCCGGGCCATTGCGTGGCCTGCCACAGTCCGCGCAACCTGCTGGGCGGGATCGAAGCCGGCAGGGAACTGGCAGGCAATCCCGGCGGCGGCGTGGGCGGCAAGGCGCCGTCCCTGCTGGCCGCCGATCTCAGTGCGGCAGGCTATGATGCCAGCAGCCTGGCGCAGGCGCTGAGCGACGGCTTCACCCCCGATTTCGATGTGCTCGGCGGCGCGATGGGCGAGGTGATTTCGGACGGCACGTCGCTTTGGACGGCCGAGGACCGCGCTGCGGTTGCCCAGTATCTCATGGCGGGGCAGTAGCGGTCAGTCTTCGAGCGCCGTCTCTCGCAAGGCCAGCGCCTCGTCGAGGGTCATTTCGGTGTGGTGCGCCCAGGTTTCTGAGGTTTCGGGGAAATCGGTGCGGAAGTGGCCGCCGCGGCTTTCCTCGCGCCTGAGGGCACCGGCGGCCACCAGCGTGGCGGCGCTCGTCATGTTGAGGAATGCCCGCGTGACGCCACGGCCGGTGCGCTCCAGATGGGCGATGCGGCGCAGCGCCTGTCGCAGGTCGGTGGCGTTCCGCTCGACGCCGACGAGGTCTGTCATCACCCGCCGCAGGTCCTGCACCGCGTCGAGATTGCGCAACTGCTCTTCGGCGGCCTCGCCTTCGGCCTGGTCCCAGGCGATGCCGGGGAACGGCGCGAGGTTGGCGCGCACCGGTTCCAGCCCGGAAATATCAGCAGCGATGCGGGCCGCGTAGACAATGGCTTCGAGCAGCGAGTTCGAGGCCAGCCGGTTGGCGCCATGCAGGCCGGTGCAACTGGCCTCGCCGCAGACCCAGAGCCCCGGCAGCGAGGTGCGCCCATTGGCGTCCACCTTGACGCCGCCCATGTGGTAGTGCGCAGCAGGGGTGACCGGGATCATGCCGCCGACCGGATCGATGTCGGCCTCGGCGCAGTATTTTGCCACTGTCGGGAACGCCGTGAGGATGCGCGCGCCGAGCGCTTTTCGCGTGTCGAGAAAGACTTTCCGGCCGGCCCTGATCTGTCGAAAATTAGCGCGGGCGACGATGTCGCGCGGCGCCAGTTCGGCATCGGGATGAATGGCGGGCATGAAGCGCTCGCCCAGGTCGTTGACGAGGATGGCGCCTTCGCCGCGCAACGCCTCGGTCGCCAGCGGGGCAGGATCGGCGCCGGTGGCGATGGCCGTCGGGTGGAACTGCACGAATTCGGGGTCGGCAATAATGGCGCCGGCGCGCGCCGCCATGCCCATGGCGTGGCCGCGCACGCCGGGGGGATTGGTGGTGACGGCATAAAGTCCGCCCAGGCCACCGGCGGCGAGGATGGTGGCGCGGGCCCGGATGAACACCGGCTCGCCATAGCGGTCGCCGAGCTTGCGCGCGAACACGCCGATGACGCGGCCGTCGGCCCGGGCCAGATCGACCACGGTCAGGCCCTCGACCACCCGGATCGACGGAGTCTCGCGGACGCGCGCGATCATGGCCTGCATGATGGCATAGCCGGCGCGATCGCCCTCGACGCGCACGATGCGGTTTTTCGAATGGGCCGCTTCGCGCCCGAGCTGGAAGGCGCCGGCGGCGTCGCGGTCGAACGGCGTGCCCCAGCGCGCCAGATCCTCGATCCGTGCGCGGGCCTCGGCCGTGACCGACTCGGCCACGGCCGCGTCGACGATACCGGCGCCGGCAATGGCGGTGTCGATGGCATGGGCGTGCGAACTGTCGCCGGCCCCGATGGCGGCCGCCACGCCGCCCTGGGCCCAGGCAGAGGACGCGCCAAAACCCAGCGGCTTGGGCGAAATCACCGTGACCGGGCGCGGCGCCAGCTTGAGGGCGCAGAACAGGCCTGCCAGTCCGGCGCCGACGATGAGCGCGCCGTCGGCAGTGAGGGTGTTGTCGTAAATGGCCATGGGGCGCCTTTGCTCGATCTACGTAGTTTTACAGATCACCGGAGGGAAAAATACCGATAGGGTCGATGCGGACCCGACCAACGAGGTGGAGATGGCGCTTGCGCTGGCCCTCGACAGCGAAACGGGCGGGACGGAACGCCGCCTCCCGATCGACCGGCGCATGTTGCGCCGCGTCGTGGCGGCCCTCGGGGAAACGATCCTCCTTTATCGTTTCGTGGCCGGCAGCTTCGTGATGTTCGTGGCCACAGGCAAGGTGGCGGGCGTCGAAATCGCTGCGGACGATACGGGCCTGAAGTGCCGGATCACCGAACTGACCGCCCTGCCGGTGCCGCCGGTGCGGCCGGACCTGCTGATTGTACCTGGGGTGCAGCGGCTGCTGTCATTGCCGCCCGCCGCGTTCGCCGCTGTGCTCGAAGAGGCCCATGCGGCCCAAGCTGGGAGCGGCGCCGAGGAAGCGGCGACCCCATTTGCCGGTCCGCTGCGCCAGGGCGCTGCGCTCGAGGTCTATCGGCGGGTGCTGGCCGGGTGGGGGCACCGCTGCGCCATCACCGGACAGGTGTTCCCGGCCGGTCCCATCCCGCACCCGGACTTGCGCCTGGCGTTCCTGCGACCCCGACAGCAGGGTGGGCCGCTGCATGTGCGCAACCTCATGCCGATGATCGCGGCCGCCGAAACGGCCTGGACCAGTGGCGCGCTGTCCGCAACGCATGATCACCGAATCGTCGCGGTGATCGAAGAGATCGGGCTGGTGCTGTTCGATCGGATCGAACGGGTCGGGCGGCTGCATCTGCCGCAGGACGAGCATTACTGGCCCGACCCGGACCACCTGGCCTATCACCGGGCGCAGATCTTCCGGCGTTAGGCGTCGGCCTCGATCGGGGCGCCCGGACCGTTCTTCTTGACCGATTCGATGCAGTTGAGCGCACTCGCCTTGGACGTGTAGCTTTCCGAGCGCAGCATGGTCTGGCCGTTGGCGGCGATGAAGCGCACGAAGCTCTGGCCATCCTTGGATTTGACGATCTCGAAGCGGTAGCCCTTGCCCTTCTCGCCTTTTTCCAGGTCGACCACGGCAGCGCCGGGAGCGTTCTTTTTGGTCGAGGCGATGCAGTTGGCGGCACTGGCCCGGCTCTTGTAGGTCTCGGACCAGACCAGAGTCTCCGAGTTGTAGACGAACTTGGTGGTGAACTGGCCGCTCTTGCCGCGGCTGATCTTGAACTTGTGCATCTGACGCTTCCCTCATCTTGCCTGCGGACTCAGATCCGCTGCCCCAGCCTAGAAAAGCCGCCCTTGCTTGCGCGGTCAATGGGACGAAATGTGATCCAGGCGGAACAGATCCCTTCAGTCGCCCTTGCGCGAGTAGTCGATCATGCGTTGCACGGCGCGGCGCGCCGGTTCGATGATTTCTGGGTCGACGAGGATTTCCTCGTTGCCGCTATGGAGCGACCAGAGGATGTTCTCGAGCGTGATGCGCTTCATGTGCGGGCAGATGTTGCAGCCGCGCAGGAAATCCACCCCGGTGGTCTCGGACGCGACGTTGTCGGACATCGAGCATTCGGTGACCATGACGACGCGGGCCGGCTTCTCGGTCTTGACGTAGTTGATCATGGCAGCGGTCGAGCCGGCGAAATCGACGGCGTCGATCACCTCGGGCGGGCATTCGGGGTGGGCGATGATCTTGGCCGTCGGATAGGCGCTGCGCAGCTCGGCAATGTCGGCGGCCGTGAAAGTTTCGTGCACCTCGCACGAGCCGGCCCAGGTGATGATCTTCTTTTTGGTCTTCTTGGCGGTGTTTTGCGCCAGGAACTGGTCGGGGATCATGATCACCGTGTCACCGTCGACGGCGTTGACGATGTCGACGGCGTTCGACGAGGTACAGCAGACGTCGGTCAGTGCCTTCACCGCAGCCGACGTGTTGACATAGGTCACCACGGGCACGCCCGGATACTGGGCGCGCATCGCCAGAACATCGGCGGCGGTGATCGAGGACGCGAGCGAGCAGCCGGCGCGGCTGTCGGGGATCAGGACGGTCTTTTGCGGGTTGAGGATCTTGCTGGTCTCGGCCATGAAATGCACGCCGCATTGCACGATGACCGATTGCTTGACCTTGCTGGCCTCGACGGCCAGCTGCAGGCTGTCGCCCACGATATCGGCCACGCCGTGGTAGATCTGCGGGGTCTGGTAGTTGTGGGCAAGGATGACCGCGTCCTTTTCCTTCTTCAGCCGGTTGATCTGCACGATCAGCGGCGCATAGAAGGCCCACTCGATCTCGGGGATCTTGTCCTTGACCCGCTCGAAGATGCGCTGGGTCACCTTTTGCACGGCCTTGGTGAACTTGAGGTCGTAATGCTGCCCGAGGATGGCGCGCGCCTCCTCCAGCGGGGTCATCGCGTTGATCAGCTGCACCATGTCGGGCCCTCCAGCCGACGCAGACTTAGGCATATCGGCCGGTCATTTCAATGCGGCGACGGTTTCGCGCTTGATCGGTCCGGCCCAAAATCCTAACTCTGCCATCAGCACCAACACCGAGGTTCGCCATGTCCCAAGACGCCGCCGCACTCCGTTCGACGCTTTCGCTGGCTCCGGTGATCCCGGTGATCGTGCATGACGACGTGTCAACGGCGCGCGATCTGGCCGAGGCGCTGGTGGCAGGCGGGCTCTGCGTGCTCGAAGTCACCCTGCGCACTCCGCATGCGCTGCAGGTGATCGAGGAGATGGCCAAGGTCAAAGGTGCGGTGGTCGGGTCGGGCACGGTGCGCTCGCCGCTGCAGATGGGCCATTCGGTCGATGCCGGCTGCCAGTTCATGGTCAGCCCCGGCGCATCGCCCCGGCTGCTCGAAGCGGCCGAAGAGCACAAGATCCCGCTGCTGCCGGGTATCGGTACGCCGACCGAGGCCATGACGGCCAGCGAGCACGGCTATAGCTTCCTCAAATTCTTCCCGGCCGAGGCGCTGGGCGGGGTCAAGGTGCTCAAGGCCTATGCCAGCCCGCTCTCGGACATCACCTTCTGCCCTACCGGCGGCATCGACATGGCCAAGGCCAAGGAATACCTGGCGCTGCCCAACGTCATCTGCGTCGGCGGGTCATGGATCATGCCGCAGGACGCGATCGCCCAGGGGGACTGGAAGCGCATCGAGAGTTTGGCGCGCGAGGCGGCCGGGCTGCGCACGGCCTGAGCCGTGGCGCACAGCCCTGCAGGCCTGTTGCTGCTGCGGGTCAAGCTGACCGGCGATTTCTACCTGGGCCCGGGCAAGGCGGATCTGCTCGAACTGATCGCCGAAACCGGGTCGATCGGTGCGGCCGGTAAGCGCATGGAGATGAGCTACAAGCGCGCCTGGAGCCTAGTGCAGGTGCTCAATGCGGCTTTTCCCTCGCCACTGGTGGAAACTACGCGCGGTGGCAGCGGACAGGGCGGCGCGGTGGTCACGGCGCTTGGCCAGAAGGTCCTGACTCATTACCGGACCATGCAGCGCAAGACCGAGGCGGCCATTGCCGATGACATCGCGGCGCTGCTGGCCGATATGTCGGCAAAGAAATAACGCTTGCGAGGTCGATGCGGCTCTGGCACGAACTCGTTATGTTCATAAAAACATATCGAGGTCTTCGGATGCGTCGGCTTGCGGTCCTCTTCGCCCTTTCAGTCGGCTTGCTGTCTTCAGCTCCGGTGCTTGCCGGCGAGGTCAGCGTGGCGGTGGCCGCCAATTTTACCAAGCCGGCCGAGGCGCTCGGCGCGGCGTTTTCCGCCAAGAGCGGCGATACGGTGACGTTCAGTTTCGGCGCGACCGGCGCACTCTACACACAGATCACGCAAGGCGCGCCGTTCGAGGTGTTTTTGTCGGCCGACGCCAAGCGTCCGGCAATGGCGGTCAGAGAGGGGTTTGGGGTCGAGGGCAGTGTCTTCACCTATGCGGTCGGGAAGGTGGTGCTCTATGCGCCCGCGCTCGATGTGACCGACGGGGCGGCGATGCTCAAGGCCGGCAATTTCCAGAAGATTGCCATTGCCGATCCCAGCACGGCGCCCTACGGGGCTGCGGCGATGGAGGTTATCGAAAAGCTGGGGCTGACCGACGCGCTGTCGCCCAAGCTGGTGACGGGCGAGAACATCACCCAAGCGCTGCAGTTCGTCGAAAGCGCCAATGCGGAGCTCGGCTTTGTTGCCCTCAGCCAGGTGATCGACAAGCCGGCGACGCAGGTCTGGCAGGTGCCGGAAGCGCTCTATGCGCCCATCCTGCAGGACGCCGTGCTGCTCAAGACCGGCGAAGCCGACCTTGCGGCTGCAGCTTTCCTCGCCTTCTTGCAGAGTGCGGAAGCACAGGCCATCATCGCCAGCTATGGATATGACACTAACTAGGCGCGCATGCTGAATCCCGGCGAGATATGGCAGGCGGTCTGGCTGACGCTGACGCTCGCCGTGACGGTGACTGCAATCCTCCTGGTGCTGGCGACGCCCATCGCCTGGTGGCTGGCGCGGTCGCCGGCGCGCTGGAAGGAGGCGGTGGCGGCCGTCGTCGCCCTGCCGCTGGTCCTACCGCCGACGGTGCTGGGCTTTTATCTGTTGATCGCCCTCGGCCCGAATGGACCGGGTGGCGCCATCGCCGGGCTGTGGGGGCTACGGACGCTGGCCTTTTCCTTCCCAGGCCTCGTCATCGGCTCGGTGATCTTTTCACTGCCCTTCATGGTGCAGCCGCTGCGCAACGGCTTCGAGAGCGTCGGGGCCGATCCGCTGGAAGCCGCCGCAACGCTGGGCGCGGGCGCCTGGCAAACGTTTTGGCGGGTGGAACTGCCGCTGGCGCGCGCCGGCTATCTCAGCGGCACTGTGCTCAGCTTCGCCCACACCATCGGCGAGTTCGGCGTGGTGCTGATGATCGGTGGCAATATTCCGGGTCAGACGCGGGTGCTCTCGATCGCCATCTTCAACTCGGTCGAACGGCTCGACTGGAGCACCGCCCATGCCCTCTCGCTGGGTATGGTGGGATTCGCCTTCGTGGCCATCACGGCAACGATGCTGATCGACAGGCGCCTGGGGCGGATGGCGGGGTAGGCATCTCGGTGTCTTCCCGCCTTCACGGGGATTACAGCGGCAAAACTGGTAACTAAAGCCGCAGCAGTTCCACGAAGCGCCCCAGCTGCTTGCGCAGCTTCTTGCTTTCCTTGGGGCTGAGTTCGCCCACCAGCGCGTCCTCCAGTTCGGTCCAGGCGGCAGCCAGGACCTCCCTGATGCGCTCGCCGCGGTCGGTCAGGGCCAGTCCGGGCCCGAGATCGGCGCCGACGGCCTGGCGCGTGACGAGGTCGCGCTCGATCAGTCGCTCGAGCCGCGGCATCAATGCCTCGAAGGGGATGCCGATCTCCTCGGCCAGCGCTTCCTCTGAGGCGCCGAGCGTGTCGTGCAGCATGAACAGCACGGCGTCGTCACCCGGTTCCAGGCCGCGCTCCAGCAAGGGCACGAGCAGTGCCTTGTGGATCAGCTGGCCGGACTCGATCAGTCGATAGAGTATGGAGCGGGCTTTGGTCTTGGACATGTGGTCGAAAATAGCCGCGTCTCCTTAGTATTTCGATACCACGCGCATCCTATCGTTAATCCGGGGGAGACCAAGGGCCGGCATTGTTCGCGTTTTGCAGATGAGTTATGCGTTCGCCAGCAGCCGTGGGGAGCCGCGATGAGTCAGGATCTGGCGCGTATCCGCGCCTTCGTGCAGGTGTTCGATGCGGGCGGCTTTTCGTCGGCAGCGCGGCAACACGGCCGATCCAAGGCATTGCTCTCCAAGTATGTCACCGATCTCGAAGACTATCTGGGCGTCCGGCTGATGAACCGGACGACGCGCAAACTCTCGCTGACCGAGGCGGGCGAAGCCTATTACCGCGAGGCCAGCCAGTTGCTGCAGCAGCTGGACGACCTCGACGCCACCATCTCGGACCAGACGGCCGAGCCGCGGGGCCTGGTGCGGATTTCGGCGCCGCGCAACTTCGGCGAAACCACGCTGGCGCCGGCGATCTTTGCGTTCATGGCCAAGAACCCGATGATCAGCATCGATCTGCGGCTGGAGGACCGTTATGTCGATCTGGTCGACGAAGGGATCGATGTGGCGCTCCGCATCTCGATGATGACCGATTCATCGCTGATCGCCCGCAAGATCGCCGACATGCGCTTTTACATCTGCGCCGCTCCGGCGCTGCTCGCCCAGCATGGCGAACCGCGCAGCGTCGAGGCCCTGCGCAGCGTGCCCTGCATCATCGATACCAACATGGCCGGACAGGCGAACTGGCGGCTGGTCGAGAACGGCAAGCCGGTCTCGGTGCATGTCTCGGGGCCGGTGCGGGTCAACTCGCCGGTCGCGGCCATGCAGGCGGCGCTGGCCGGCCTTGGCTTTGCCGTATTGCCATCCTACCTCGCCGAACCATCGATCGTGGCGGGTACTTTGGTTCAGGTTCTCAAGGTTCAGATGACGGAAGGTCCCAGCCTGCAGGCGGTCTATCCGCACCGGCGTCACCTGGCCGGCAAGGTGCGGGCGCTGATCGATCACCTGGTGGACTGGTTCGCGCAGAACCCGGTTCGATAGTGCCGCGCATGGGTGAACTGCATCGTCTTGTGCCGCTCGCGTTGACGGGCGCGCTGCTCGCAGCCCCGGTCGCGGCGCATCCGCATATCTTCATCGACGGCAAGGCGACGGTGGTGTTCGACGCCACTGGCGCAGTGTCCGAAGTGCGCCACGAGTGGAGTTTTGACGAAGCTTTCTCGTCCTGGTCGATCGAAGGACTGGACACCAATGGTGATGGCATCGTCAGCCGGGAAGAGCAGCAGGACCTCGCCAACCAGGACATGGATGGTCTCGCCCAATATCAGTTCTACACCTTTGCCGGCGAGCAGGGCGACGACATCAATCTGGACTTCGAGCGCGGCATGGCGCCGACGCGCGACTATGTGGATGGCCACACCATCCTGCGCTTCGGAGTCAAGCTCACCCAGCCCTATCGCATCGCGCGCACGCTCGAGCTGGCGATCAACGATCCCGAATATTACGTCGCCATCACCTTTGCCGGACCGCAGGCCGTGACGCTGGAAAACGCTCCGGCGGGCTGCACGGTCGGCATCGAGCCGGGCCGGGAGCTTTCCCCGGAACTTCAGGAGATGATTGGCGCGCTGCCGCCCGATGTCACCGAACTGCCGCCCGAACTCGCGGTGGCGATGCGCGGCGTGCAGGGCGCCATTCTCATCGCCTGTCCGACGGCCGATGGCCAGCCCGCTTCTCTCGCGCCGGTGGCCGAGACGGCTGCCGAGGCGGCCGCGCAGGTGGCCCAGTCCGTGCCGGCCAGGCCGTTCGGCGGTCCGCCGCCCGAGCCGGGCCTGGCCATGCCGCGCGGCGGCGTGCTCGGCTGGATCAACGAGCAGCAGCGCGGTTTTTATCGGTCGATGAACGAAGCGCTCGCGGCGCTGCGCACCGACTGGACCGCCTTCTGGGTGCTTGGCCTGCTCAGTTTCCTCTATGGCGTCTTCCACGCTGCCGGGCCAGGGCATGGCAAGGTGGTGATCTCGTCCTACGTGCTGGCCAGCGAGCGGCAGGTCAAACAGGGCATCGTGCTCAGCTTTGCCTCGGCCATGCTGCAATCGCTCGTTGCCATCGGCTTTATCCTGGTGGCCGCCCTGGTGTTGAACATGACCTCGGTGGCCATGAGCGATGCAGCCAACTGGATCGGCATAGGGTCTTATGCCCTGGTTGCTCTCCTCGGCCTTTGGCTGATCGGCCGCAAGCTCTTCGGCTGGGGGCACCATCACCATACCGCGCCGCAAGCGCCCGACCTTGCCGGCAAAGCGCGCGCCGCGCTGCATGACGGCAAGGCCACCCATGCGCTCAACCGCGGGCAGATCAGCGTTGCCACGGCGTTCCAGAAGGGGCCCGATGCCTTCGGCCGGATGCCCGGCGATCCGCATTACGGCCACGACCACGGCGATGACGACGCCCATCATGACCACCACCACGTGGTGACGGCCGACCAGATCAAGGGCGATTGGCGCGAACAGCTCGGAGTGGTGATCGGTGTCGGGCTGCGACCATGCTCGGGGGCTCTGGTGGTGCTGGTGTTCGCACTGAGCCAGGGGCTTCTGGCCGCAGGCATCGTCGCGGTCTTCCTGATGGGCCTGGGGACCTTCATCACCGTGGCCATTCTTGCCAGCCTGGCGCTCGGCGCCAAGGGGCTGGCACGCCGGCTGCTGCAACGGCGGGACGGACTTGCCACCGGCTTGGTCTGGTGGGCGGAACTGCTGGGCGCCGTGCTGGTGTTCTGTTTCGGCCTTATCCTGCTGCTGGCGAGCCTTTAGGGCCGCGACATACCCGCACTTGCGTCCGGCTTTCGGGCGCGTATGGTGCGCGCCACGTTGCACGCTCTTGTGCCCATCAGCAGGCTTTCATGACCCCGACGCTGCCCCCGGACCATCCCCCCGTTGTCAAGCCCAAGATCGGCGTGCTGCTGCTCAATCTGGGAACGCCCGATGCGACCGATTACTGGTCGGTGCGGCGCTATCTCTCCGAATTCCTGTCCGATCGGCGGGTGATCGAGTCGCCGCCGGCCATCTGGCAACCGATCCTGCAGGGCATCATCCTGTCGGTGCGGCCGCAAAAGAGCGGCGCCAATTATGAGCGCATCTGGGACAAGCAGGCCGGCGACAGCCCGCTGCGGGTGATCACCAAGCGGCAGACGGCCGATCTGCAGCGCCGTCTGGGATCGGCGGTCATCGTCGATTACGCCATGCGCTACGGCAATCCATCGACGCAGTCGCGGCTCGAAGCTCTCAAGCAGGCCGGCTGCACGCGGATCCTTCTGGCGCCGCTCTACCCCCAATACTCGGCGACCACGACGGCAACGGCCAACGACAAGGCTTTCGATGCCCTCAAGAAGCTGCGCTGGCAGCCGGCGATCCGCACCCTGCCGGCCTATTTCGAGGAGCCGTCCTACATCGCGGCGCTGGCCCAGAGCATCGACGAGGGGGTCAAGGCGCTGAGCTTTACCCCTGACGTGATCATCACCTCGTATCACGGCATGCCGCAGCTCTATCTCGAGCGCGGCGACCCCTATCATTGCCAGTGCCTCAAGACCACGCGACTGGTGCGCGAGCATCTGGGCTGGCCTAAGGATCGGCTGATGGTGACGTTCCAGAGTCGGTTCGGGCCGACCAAGTGGCTGCAGCCCTATACCGACAAGACGCTGATGGCACTGCCAGCGCAGGGCAAGAAGAAAGTCGCCATCCTGGCGCCGGCCTTTTCGGTCGACTGCATCGAAACTCTCGAAGAAATCGCCATGACGGGCAAGGAAGAGTTCGAGCATGCCGGGGGCGAGGAGTATGCCTATATTCCGTGCCTGAACGACTCGGTGGGCGGCATGGCGATGCTGGAAACGGTGATCCGCAAGGAACTGTCGGGCTGGCTCTAGCCGAAAGTTCTCGGCCCGGACCAAGCTTTGTTCACGCTCAAGCGTCTCATGTTGCGTGCGGCCAGTGCCGCACGTAAACCTGTCACGAGAGCGCCCCGTGCATCCCTGATGGCGCCAAAGAGGAGAACACCATGGATTTCGGGCTCGATGGCGGCAGTGTCGCGCTGATCGCACTGGGCGTGCTGGCTCTTCTGGTGCTGTTTGCCGGCGCAAAAACCGTGCCGCAGGGTTTCAATTTCACCATCGAGCGCTTCGGCCGCTATACCCGCACCCTCAAGCCGGGGCTCAATATCATCGTGCCGTTCGTGGATGGTGTGGGCAAGCGCATCAACATGATGGAGCAGGTGCTCGACGTGCCGCACCAGGAGGTGATCACCCGTGACAACGCCTCGGTGACCGCCAATGGCGTGACCTTCTACCAGATCCTGGATGCGGCGGCGGCCGCCTACGAAGTCACGGACCTGCAGAACGCCATCCTCAATCTGACCATGACCAATATCCGTTCGGTGATGGGTTCGATGGATCTCGACGAACTGCTGTCAAACCGCGACGAGATCAACGTCCGGGTGCTCAAGGTGGTGGACACCGCCGTGCAGCCCTGGGGCCTCAAGATCACGCGCATCGAGATCAAGGATATCGACCCGCCCAAGGACCTGGTGGAATCGATGGGTCGGCAGATGAAGGCCGAGCGCGAAAAGCGCGCGTTGATTCTGGAGGCCGAAGGCAAGCGTCAGGCGGCGATCCTGCAGGCCGAAGGCGCCAAGCAGAGCCAGGTGCTGGAAGCCGAAGGCCGGCGCGAAGCGGCCTTCCGCGACGCCGAGGCGCGTGAACGCGCTGCCGACGCCGAAGCCAAGGCCACGCAGGTGGTAAGCGACGCCATCGCCTCGGGCAGCGTACAGGCGATCAACTACTTTGTCGCCAACAACTACATCAAGGCGCTCGAGAGCATCGCCAAGTCGCCCAACCAGAAGATCCTGATGATGCCGGTGGAAGCCGCCAGCATCATCGGCGCCATCGGCGGCATTGCCGAGATCGCCAAGGAGACGTTTGGCGGCGGCACGCCGGCGCAACAGCGCAGCTCGTCGCGTCCGCCCTCGGCCGGCAACCAGTAGCGGGAGGTCGAGGTGGAGCTGCTCAATCTGATTGGCGCATATGGCGGCTGGTCCTGGCTGGTGGCGGGGTTCGTGCTGCTTGGGCTCGAACTGGTGGTGCCGGGCGGCATTCTGGTTTGGATGGGCATTTCGGCCATCGTCACCGGACTTCTGGCCTTCTTGCTGCCAGGCCTCGACTGGCCGGTCGAAATGCTGATCTTCGGCGTGCTGGCCCTGGTCAGCATCGTGGCCTGGCTGCGTTTCCGCCCCAATGGCGAGCCGACCGACCGGCCGTTCCTCAACCGCCGGGCCGATCGCTTCATCGGCCAGGAGGTGGTGCTCAACGAGCCCATCCGCGACGGGGCCGGCCGGGTGTCGCTGGGCGATACGGTCTGGCGCGTGCAGGGGCCGGACCTGGCTGCCGGGGCCAAGGTGCGAATCGTCGGCGCCGACGGCGCGCTGCTCAGGGTCGAAGCGGCCTAGGTCCTTTGTTGGAGTATTTGACAACGACATCTGTTGGAGTATGCTCCAACAGATGGACGCGGTGCTGCTGGAACGTGAGCGGATCGTGCTGACTGGATCGGCCTATGCCGAACTGGTCGTATGGCTAACTCCCCAGCCACAGCGCGGCAGTCGGCATCGATACAAATACAGGCTTGCCCTGATCGTCGAAGGCGATTGCGTGCTCCGATATGACAATGAAGCCGGCAAGGGTGATCACCGACATCTCGGCTCGCGTGAGTTGGGCTATGACTTCAGCGATCTCGACACGCTGCGCGCCGACTTCTGGAAGGACGTAGAAACATGGCTCAAGCAACACAACGCGTCGTGACCATCGGTGTCGCCTCGATGGAGGAGGTGCAGGACCGGCTTGCCGCGGCTTTTGACGGCAAGGCGCAAGGCAGTCGCATTTCGTTTCGGACGCCGCAATTGCTCTGGAACATCCTCAATGAAAAGCGCTGGGATATCGTTCGCGCCATGGCCGGGCAGGGGCCAATGGCCATTCGCGAAGTCGCCCGGCGTGTCGGAAGAGATGTGAAGGCCGTGCATGCGGACATCCATGCTCTCATCAATGCGGGCATCATCGATCGTACCGACGGAAGAGTGGAATTTCCCTACGAGCGCATTCGAGTGGATTTCGAGATCGGCCCCGCCTCGGATGCAGCGGCCTGAGGCTGCGGCAAGGCTTCCTTAACCATAAACTGCAAGGGTTTGTTAGCGCTGTTCCGCGCCGGAGCCCCTGTTGTGTCCAGACCGAAGCGCCCTGCGATCGTGATTGCCGCGATGGCCCTCGCCACGGCGCTGGGCGGCAGCGGAGTGGCCGGCGACGGCTCGGGCACCAGCAATGTCGATCTTTTCGATGCAGCGGGAGCAGAGTGTGCCCACTGCCAGGACGGCACGCCGCATGAATGGGACGCGCCGCCCTTTCGTTTCGACTGGAGCCTTGCCTTGCGCGGCGCCTATGTCCGCAACAGCACGGGGACCAGCTTTGAAGCCCTGATGGTGCCGACGGGAAGCCTCGAACACAGCTTCCTGCGCGGGCGCTACAGCCTGAACGGCTCGGCGGAGCTGTCGCGGACGACGCTGGAGGACTTCCGCATCAAGGCGTTGCGGCTGGGGGCAGCCGGGGACTACCAGATTGCGACGCAGCTTGGCCTGAGCGGATCGGCCAATCTCAGCTTCGTTACGCCGAGCGCCAGTACCACGGGCTATCCGACCTCGACCGTTTCGGCGTCGCGCGAGATCACCGGCGATGCGACGATTTCGGCGCGCTACGATTTCGGGCGCCTCAGCGGCACGTTGCGCGGCAGCGCCGGGCGCTCGGTCTATGGTCCGACCACGCTCGCCAACGGCACGCAGCTCGACAATCGCGCCAATGACAACTGGCGGCTCGCAAGCGGTCTGCGGATCGGCTACGCGGTGACGCCAATCGTGACGGCCTTTGTCGATGGCGGCCTGGGCTATCAGGCCTATGACGTGATCGCGCCCAGTTACGGCGCCAAGCTCGACGCAACTGACGTGACGCTGCGCGGGGGCCTGGCGGCAAAATGGAACGAGGTGTTCGAGGGCGAAGTGTCGGCGGGCCTTGGCTATCGGCAGTTCGCCTTCGCGGCCGCGCCCAATTTTGTCAGTCAGCTCTACGATGCTTCGCTAACCTTCCGGCCCGACGAGACGCTGGCGCTGCGTGGCGGCCTGGCGACCACGGTGGGTGCGCCCGGGCCCAACGCTGGCGGGGCGGCGCGCATCGAATATGCGGCCACGGGCGATGTGGCCTATCAGGTCAACCCCTGGGTGCGGCTGCGCGCCAATGCCAGCTACCGCTACGCCTTCTTTTCGGACAGCACGACCGTCGAGACAGGCTATGGCCTGGGCAGCGGGGCGGACTATCTGCTCAGCGAACGTCTCGCGCTCACTGCCGACTATGGCTTCAGCGCAAGCACGTCATCGACCAGCGCGGCGACCGAAGAACATCGGATCACGCTGGGCGCCACCCTCAAGCGCTAGATTCAGAGGCTGCCGATGGCGGCGGTCACGGCGCGCCGAAAATCCTCGGCCAGGTCGGGACGATCGAGGGCAAACACCACATTGGCCGTCAGAAAGCCGATCTTGGAGCCGCAGTCGAACACCCGGCCCGCATACTTGACGCCGGTAAAGGTCTGCTGGCGGATCAGCACCTGCATGGCATCGGTGAGCTGGATCTCGCCGCCGGTGCCGCGCGTCTGCTCGGAGAGGATGTTGAAGATTTCCGGCTGCAGGATGTAGCGCCCGGAAATAAAGAGGTTGGAGGGCGCGTCGGCCGGCTTGGGCTTTTCCACCATGCCAGTGATGCGGAAGCCCGAATCCGGGCCATCGCCCCGCGCCACGATGCCATAGCTGGCGGTGTCGGCCGGGTTGACCTCTTCGACGCCGATAATGTTGCCGCCGGTTTCCTCATAGGCGTCGATCATCTGCTTCATGACGCCGGGCTTGGCCTGGAACACCATATCGGGCAGCAGCAACGCAAAGGGCTGGTCGCCCACCAGTTCGCGTGCGCACCACACCGCGTGCCCGAGGCCGAGCGGCTCCTGCTGCCGGGTAAAGCTCGACTGGCCGGCCGAGGGCAGATCTTTCTGCAACTCGGCCAGGGCTTCGAGTCGGCCGCGGATCTCCAGCGTATGCTCGAGCTCGAACTGCCGGTCGAAATGATCCTCAATCACGCCCTTGTTGCGGCCAGTGACAAAGACGAAATGCTCAATGCCGGCCTCGCGCGCCTCGTCCACCGCATACTGGATCAGCGGCCGGTCGACGACCGTCAGCATTTCCTTGGGCATGGCCTTAGTGGCCGGGAGAAACCGCGTCCCAAGACCGGCGACGGGAAACACGGCAGTTCTGACACGTTTGGGCACGTAGAGGCTCCGACGGGGTGGCGATCACTAAGGCTATTTCAACATCTTCTCCCTAGCATCTGGATAATTAAAAACCTGTAGGGAAGTGATCGATGGCGGTGATGGTGACCGGTGGGGCGGGGTATATCGGCAGCCATATGGTGCTGCGGCTCGCCGATGCGGGCGAGACCTTGGTGGTGCTCGACAACCTGACCACTGGATTCGACTGGGCCATCGATCATCGGGCCACGCTGGTCACGGGGGACGCAGGCGACATCGCCTTCGTGCGTTCGGTGCTGCGCGCGCATGACATTTCCGCCATCGTGCATTTTGCCGGCTCGATCGTGGTGCCGGAATCGGTCACCAACCCGCTCAAGTATTACGGCAACAACACCGCCACCTCGCGCAACCTGATCGAGGCGGCAGTGGCCGAAGGCGTCGAGCATTTCATCTTCTCGTCGACGGCCGCCGTCTATGGTATGACCGGGCTGGCGCCGGTGGTGGAAGACACGCCGCTCAACCCGATCTCGCCCTATGGCCGATCCAAGCTGATGACCGAGTGGATGCTGGCCGACGTCGCGGCAGCCCATCCCATCCGTTATGGCGTGCTGCGCTATTTCAACGTGGCAGGCGGCGACCCGGCCCAGCGCTCCGGACAGTCGACGCCGCTGGCGACCCATCTGATCAAGGTGGCAGCGCAGACCGCGCTGGGGCAGCGGCCGAAGATGGATATCTTCGGCACCGATTACGAGACGCCCGACGGCACCTGCATCCGCGACTATATCCACGTCACCGACCTGATCGAGGCGCATTGGCTGCTGCTGGGGCACCTGCGCGCCGGCGGAGAGAGCACCACGCTCAACTGTGCCTATGGCCAGGGCTATTCGGTGCGCCAGGTGATCGACACGGTCAAGTCGGTGTCCGGCGTGGATTTCCGGGTCGACGAGGGGCCGCGCCGCCCCGGTGATCCGGCGTCGATCACCGCGACCGGAGAAAAGGTCCGAGCCCTCCTCGGCTGGGTGCCGCGGCATGACGACCTGACCGAGATCGTCACCCATGCCTATGCGTGGGAACGCTATTTGGCCACACGGAACCGCTAGGCGAGTGTGCAGTCGGGACTGCCTTCTGCCTTGATGGACGAAGGCGACCATTGCGAAGCTGGAGCGAAGATGCGCCTGATCATTGCGATTGTCTTTGCCGTCCTGTCTTTTCCCGCATTCGCGCAGCCGGTGGAGCCGTTTGGCGACTTCCTGCGCGGTTTTGAAGCCAGGGCAGTGGCGGCCGGCATCGATGCCGATGTCTACCGCCAGGCGACGTCCGGGCTGACGCCCGATCCGAACGTGCCCAAGCTGGTCACCAGCCAGCCCGAATTCACCACGCCAATGTGGGACTATATCGAGACACGGGTGTCCTCGGGCCGCATTTCGCGCGGCCAGGCGGCGATGGGCATGCAGCAGGCGCTGTTCGAGCAGGCGGGCGCGGCCTATGGCGTTGATCCCTATGTGCTGGGGGCGATCTGGGGGATCGAGACCGACTATGGCGCGGTGCTGGGCAATGGCAAGCTGATCCGGCCGATTATCCGCTCGCTCGCCACCCTGGTGCATCAGCGCCGCGGCCGGCTCAAGGAAGACGAGGCCGACCTCATCGCCGCGCTGCTCCTGGTGCAGAAGGGGCCGCTCGACCGCGACACGCTGGTCGGCTCCTGGGCCGGCGCCATCGGCCACCTTCAGGTCAACCCGTCCAATGTCGTGGCGCATGGCCGCGACGGCGATGGCGACGGTCGCATTGACCTGCACAATTCTCTGCCCGACGCGCTGGCGACCAGCGCCACCTTCCTGCGCGATCTGGGCTATCAGCCCGGCCTCGACTGGGGGTTCGAAGTCGAGGTCCCGCCGGGGTTCGACTATACGCTGGCGACGCGGGACAGCCTGCGGCCGATCGGCTTTTTCGCCGAACGCGGGGTCAGCCGGGTCAAGGGCCGGCGCTTTGCCAGCCTCGACACGCCGGTCTTTCTTTACGTGCCGACCGGGCACAAGGGCCCGAAATTCCTGATGACGCAGAACTATCTGGTGCTCAAGGGCTACAATTTCTCCGACAGCTACGCGCTGGCGGTGGCGCATCTGGCAGACCGACTCAAGGGCGGCGGCGGGTTCGTGCAGGCCTGGCCGAAAGATACCGCCTTTCCCAATCTCGCGCAGCGCAAGGCGATCCAGCAGGCGCTGATCGACCTGCGGCTCTACGAGGGCGCGGTCGACGGGCGCATCGGCCCGATCAGCCAGGCCGCCTATGCCCGCTTCCAGGCCAGCCAGGGGCAGATCGCCGACGGCTTCATCACGCTCGAGAGCTACGAGGCGCTGCGGGCAGCGACACGTTAGCGTTCGCGTGAGGTGCCTTAATTTCCGAACACAATTCGGGTAAGCATCGGGCATGAAAAAGCGCAATCCGTTCCTCATCTGGATCGTCGGGCTGGTGGTGGCGGCACTGATGCTGACCGACATGCTGCCCATGTTCGCATCGGCGCAGGAAGTGACGCTGGCGCCCCGGCTCGAGCTTAGCCGCCCGGATGCGGACCGACTGCTGGTGGCGCAGGAGCAGCCGGCGCCGCGCAAGCGCAAGACGCTGATGGACCTGCTGTTCGGCGGCGACGACGCGGCGCAGTCGGAAGTGCCGGTGGAAAAGCCAGTGGTGGCGCGCCCCAAGGCCGACCTGCCGCCGGCCAAGCCCAAGATCCCGAAATCCGATACCGCGGTGCGGCTGGCGGTGTTCGGCGACTCGCTGGGCTCGGACCTCGCCAAGGCGCTCGACCGCTACTATGCCGAAGATCCCAATATCGCGATCATCGCCCAGGCGGTCGGCGATACCGGCTTTGTGCGCAAGGACGTGCTCGACTGGAACGAGAAGATCGCCGAGCAGATCGCGGCCAACAGCTTTGACATCGCGGTGTTCATCGTCGGGATCAACGACCGGCAGAAGATGCGGCTCAACGACGTGACCTATGGCTCGCTGTCGCCCGAATGGAGCGTGGAGTACCAGCAGCGCGTCGCCGGGGTCGTCGGCAAGCTGCGGGCGGCCAACAAGCCGACCATCTGGATCGGCCTGCCGCCGATGGCCAAGACCGAATACAACAAGACCATGAGCGGGATCAGCGAGATCCAGCGGCTGGCGGCCTTTTCCGGCGGCGCCGAGTTTCTCGATATCTACGAGCGCTTCGTGGACGAAGAGGGCAAGTTCACGGCCTATGGCCCCGATCTCAACGGCAAGAACGTGCGCATGCGCAAGGATGACGGCATCCATTTCTCGTCGGCGGGCGCCGACAAGCTTGCCTTCTACCTGGCGCAGTCGCTCAAGCTCTACTATCGCGGCGCCGGCTCGGTGGGCCTGGAAGTCGCCGATCCGCTGCTGGGCACCGATGCGCAGCTGATGCTGCGCCCACCCTTCCAGGGGCTGGGGCAGATGCAGTTGCTCGAAGTGGCCGGTGCGGTGATCTCGCTCACCCATTCGCAAAAGCGGGCGCTCGAGCTGATCGTGGCCGATCCGGCGCAGCTCGCGCCGGCGCGCTTTGATCAGCAGCAGATGCTGGAGGCGCCGGTGGGCCGGGTCGATGCCTTCGGCGTCGGCAAGCTGCCCGCAGCCGACGTGGCGACCGCCGCCGTCGCGCCGTGACCCCGGCGGGGTTCCTGGCGGCCTTGGCCGATCGGGTTGCCGGCCGGTTGGGGCCGGGCATTCTGAGGGTGGGGATCGATGGGGTTGACGGCGCCGGCAAGACGACGCTCGCCGATCGGCTGGCCGAAGTGCTCGAGGCGCGGGGAACGCGGGTCATTCGCGCCAGCATCGACGGCTTCCACAATCCGCGCGCCGTCCGCTACGCCCGCGGCAAGACTTCGCCAGAGGGATTTTACACCGACTCGTTCAACCTGGCGGCCCTCAAGCACGACCTGCTCGACCCGCTCGGCCCACGGGGCAGCGGACGTGTGCGCCGCGCCGTGTTCGATCATCGCACCGATCAGGCGATCGACGCGCCCTATGAGAGCGCCGGCCGCAGCGGCGTGCTGCTCTTTGATGGCATCTTCCTGCACCGGCCCGAGCTCAGGTCCTATTGGGACCTTTCGATCTTCCTGGACGTGCCTTTCGCCCAATCTTATGCGCGGATGGCCGTGCGCGACGGCTCCGATCCGGACCCGGAAGCGCCGACCAACCGACGGTATTTCCTTGGGCAGAGCTTTTATCTCAAGACCGTTGGCCCGCAGAAACTTGCCCATATCGTTGTCGACTATGCCGATACCGCGCAGCCGCGGATCATCAGGGGGTAGCGGGGGCACCGAGCCATCAGTCAGGTCACCCTCCCCCGCAAGGGGGGGAGGGTGACCCGTCTGCCGGCGCAGCTTCTTCGGAACCCTCATGGTGAGCCTGTCGAACCAGGAGGAGGGAGTGGGCTTCGTGTCAGGGGACACCTGCGGTGATCGCATCTGGACCTTTCCCGCCGCGCACCCCATATCCGGCGCTTCTGCATCCCTGAAAGTTCAATCCATGCGTAGCGTCTATCAAGACACATTCGGTCCGCCGGCCGACGTCCTCAAGCTCGGGGATTACCCCCTGCCGCAGCCTGGGCCGGGGCAGGTGCGGGTCAAGCTCGTGATGTCGCCGATCCACAACCACGACCTGATGACCATTGCCGGCCGCTACGGCTACAAGCCTGCCATGCCTTACGTGCCGGGCACCGAAGCGCTGGGTGTGGTCGAGGCACTTGGCGATGGCGTCACCAATCTCAAGGTCGGTCAGCGCGTCGCCGGAGGCGCCTCGTCGGCCTGGGCCGAATCCTATCTCGTCGACGCCGCGCGCGCCGTCCCGGTGCCCGACAGCATTGGCGACGAGACCGCCTGCCAGATGATCTCTATGCCGCTGAGCGCCAAGATGGTCCTGCAGGTGATGGGCGCCAAGGCCGGCGACTGGGTGATCCAGAACGCCGCCAACGGCGCCGTCGGCAAGATGGTCTCGGAATTTGCCGCCGAGCAGGGCATCAATGTCGTGAGCCTTGTCCGCCGCGCCGCGGGTGTCGATGAGCTCGGCCGGATCGGCATCCGCAACGTGGTGGCCACCGACACAGCCGACTGGCAGGAGCAGGTCCGCGCGCTCACCAGCGGTGCCGGCATCCGCTTTGGCATCGACTCGATCGGCGGGCCTGCCTCGGACGAGATTTTTTCCACCATGGGCGAGGGCTCGACGCTCTATTCGTTCGGCGCGCTCACCGGCCAGCCGCTGCAGATCTCCGCCGCCAACCTGCTGTTCAAGCAGGCCCGCGTGGAAGGCTTCTGGCTGGGTAAACTGCTCCAGACCACCCCGCCCGAACTGGTCGCCAAGCTGATCGGCGAAATCGTCACCAAGGCCGCCAGCGGCGCACTCAAGCTCGACATCGGCGACCGCTTCAGCCTGGATGATGCGGGGACGGCCTGCGCCGCATCGGACGTCCCGGGACGTGCCGGCAAGATCGTCCTGGTCCCGTAAGAGGCGCTGCCCATACCCAATGAGACCTCATGGTGAGCCTGTCGAACCACGAGGTCGGGCCCCCCGTCCGTGCCACGACCTCGTCCTTCGACAGGCTCAGGTTGAGGTCTACTGGGCATTTGCCGGCAATAACCAACGAATAGAAAAGGGGCGCCGGAGCGCCCCTTTGAACTTTCATACATCCGCGATCAGCGCGGCAAGTCCGTCTTGCCCATCAGGTGCAGGTCGATGGAGCGGGCGCACTGGCGGCCTTCGCGGATGGCCCAGACGACGAGCGACTGGCCGCGACGCATGTCGCCGCAGGAAAAGATCTTTTCCTTGCTGGTCTTGTACTGGAAGGTGTCGGCAAAAACGTTGCCGCGCTTGTCCAGTTCGACGCCGGACTCCTTGATCATGCCGTCCTGCACCGGGCCGACAAAGCCCATGGCGAGGAGCACGAGATCGGCCTTGAGCACGAACTCGGTGCCCGGGATGGGCTGGAACTTTTCGTCGGCTCGGGCGCAGTGCAGTTCCTTGACCTGGCCGTTCTCACCCTCGAAGCGCACCGTGGCGACAGCGAAGTCACGGGCCACGCCTTCTTCCTGCGAGGAGGAGGTGCGCATCTTCATCGGCCAGTTCGGCCAGGTGAGGAGCTTGTTTTCCTTCTCGGGCGGGGCGGGCATGATCTCGATCTGGGTGACCGAGAGGGCGCCCTGACGGTTCGAGGTGCCGATGCAGTCCGAGCCGGTGTCGCCGCCGCCGATCACCACCACATGCTTGCCGCCGGCAAGGATGGGGGTGATGTTGTTGAGCGGCTCCTCGGTGACGCGCTTGTTCTGCTGGCTGAGGAAGTCCATGGCGACATGGATGCCCTGCAGCTCGCGGCCGGGGATCGGCAGGTCGCGCGGCTTTTCGGCGCCACCGGCGAGGGCGACGGCGTCGTACTTGGCCGTCAGCTCGTCGATGCTGATGTCCTTGCCGACATGCACGCCGGTGTGCAGCACCACGCCTTCGGCTTCCATCTGGCCGACGCGGCGGTCGATCACCGTCTTGTCGAGCTTGAAGTTGGGAATGCCGTAGCGCATCAGGCCGCCGATCTGCTGGGCCTTTTCATACAGGTGCACATCGTGGCCGGCGCGCGCCAGCTGCTGGGCGCAGGCCATGCCGGCCGGGCCCGAGCCGATGACGGCGACGGACTTGCCGGTCTTCTGCGGATTCACCTGCGGGGTGATCCAGCCTTCGGCCCAGCCCTTGTCGACAATGGCGCACTCGATGGTCTTGATGGTGACCGGGGTGTCCGGGAGGTTCAGCGTGCAGCTCGCCTCGCACGGGGCGGGGCAGATGCGGCCGGTGAACTCCGGGAAATTGTTGGTCGAGTGCAGGTTCTTGAGCGCCTTGAGCCAGTCGCCGCGATAGACCAGATCGTTCCAATCGGGGATCTGGTTGTTCACCGGACAGCCGTTGTGACAGTACGGAATGCCGCAATCCATGCAGCGTGCCGCCTGCTCGCGCGTGCCTTCCTCACCCAGCGGGATGATGAATTCCTGGTACGACTTCAGCCGCTCCGGGACCGGCTTGTACTTGCGGTCGCGGCGATCGATTTCGAGAAAGCCTGTGATCTTGCCCATGGTTATCTCCCGAAGTGCTTACTTATTGCTGCATCCAGAGCAGCCTCAACCTCAGTTTTTACGTAGGCCTTATCCTTAAACATCGCAAAAAATCCGGCGTCATCGCGGAACAATATTTCCCATGCGAATATGATCGCGTATTTCTCACCTGTACTAAGGTTGGCGATCGCCGCTGGTAGTAATGTGTTATTCTTCATGGCGCCAACTATTACGATTGTATCATGTCCATTTGACAAATCAACTTTGAAGGGAGTCACGATACTCCAGTCGGTTGAATTTCTTCCTGTTGGCGATATTACGAAGTCGCAGGCATAGTGCTGACCATCCATGTAGTGCTTGACAGCGCTTAGCCGACCTTGGGTCTGAAGTAGCTTAAGTGTCATGGTCCCTACTCAGCCGCAACCTGGGCCGCAGCCCGTTCCTTGGCCATGGCGGCCAGAGCCTTGCGGTATTCCAGCGGCATGACCTTGCGGAACTTGGGCAGGTAGGCGTCCCAGTTGCTCAGGATGTGGTTGGCGCGCGACGAGCCGGTAAAGCTCTTGTGCCGCGCGATCAGCTGGTACAGCCGTTCGGCATCGCCGCGACCGAGATCGGCAACGATCTCGACCACGCCCATGGTCTGCAGGTCGCCCGACTGATGGTAGTCGCGCGAACGGATCTGCTCTTCCTCGGCCACCGGCTCGAGTTCGACCATCGACATGTTGCAGCGGCTCTCGAAGGTCTCGTCCTCGTCGAGCACATAGGCCACGCCGCCCGACATGCCGGCGGCAAAGTTGCGGCCGGTCTTGCCGAGCACGACGACAACGCCGCCGGTCATGTATTCGCAGCCATGGTCACCGGTGCCCTCGACCACGGCGATGGCGCCGGAGTTGCGCACCGCGAAGCGTTCGCCGGCCACGCCGCGGAAGTAGCATTCCCCGGTGATGGCGCCGTAGAGCGCGGTGTTGCCGATGATGATGGAGTCTTCGGCGACATAGCCGCGATCCTCCGGCGGACGCACCACGAGGCGCGCACCCGAGAGGCCCTTGCCGACATAGTCGTTGGCTTCGCCGACCAGATCAAACGAGATGCCGCGGGTCGACCAGGCGCCGAACGCCTGGCCGGCGGTGCCGGTGAGCGAAATGGCGATGGTGTCGTCGGGCAGGCCGGCATGGCCGTAGCGCTTGGCCACCGCACCACCCAGCATGGCGCCGACCGAGCGGTCGACGCTCGAGATCCTGGACTCGATCTTGACCGGGGTGCGGTTCTCGAGGGCCGGGCGCGCCTGTTCGATCAGCGTGCGGTCGAGCACGTTCTCGATCGGGTGATGCTGGCTCTCGGTGTGGGTGATCCCCACGCCGGCGGGCGCATCGGGCTTCCAGAACAGCTTGGAGAAGTCGAGGCCCTTGGCCTTCCAGTGGCTGATGGCTTCGCTCTTGTCGAGCATCTGCATCTGGCCAACCATGTCCTCGAACTTGCGATAGCCCAGTTCGGCCATCAGCTCGCGCACTTCCTCGGCGACGAAGAAGAGGTAGTTGATGACGTGCTCGGGCTTGCCGGTAAAGCGCGCGCGCAGCACCGGGTCCTGGGTGGCGATGCCCACTGGGCAGGTGTTGAGGTGGCACTTGCGCATCATCACGCAGCCGGCCGCAATCAGCGGCGCGGTGGCGAGACCGAACTCGTCGGCCCCCAGCAGGGCGCCGATCACCACGTCACGGCCGGTGCGGATACCGCCGTCGACCTGCACGGCAATGCGGCTGCGCAGCTTGTTGCCGACCAGCGTCTGGTGGGTCTCGGCAAGGCCGATTTCCCACGGGCTGCCGGCGTGCTTGAGCGAGGTCAGGGGACTCGCGCCCGTGCCGCCTTCGTAGCCGGAAATGGTCACGTGGTCGGCGCGCGCCTTGGCGACGCCGGCGGCCACGGTGCCCACGCCGACTTCAGAGACGAGCTTGACCGAGACCAGGCCCTCCGGGTTGACGTTCTTGAGATCAAAGATCAGCTGCGCCAGGTCTTCGATCGAATAGATGTCGTGGTGCGGCGGCGGCGAGATCAGGCCGACGCCCTTGGTCGAGTGACGCACCTTGGCGATGACGTCGTTGACCTTGTCGCCGGGCAGCTGGCCGCCTTCGCCGGGCTTTGCGCCCTGCGCCATCTTGATCTGCATCATGTCGGAGTTGACCAGGTATTCCGTGGTCACGCCGAAGCGGCCCGAGGCCACCTGCTTGATGGCCGAGCGCATAGAGTCCCCGTTCGGCAGCGGGGTGAAGCGATCGACTTCCTCGCCGCCTTCGCCGGTGTTGGACTTGCCGCCTATACGGTTCATCGCAATGGCCAGCGTCGTGTGCGCCTCGCGGCTGATTGAGCCGTAGCTCATCGCACCGGTGGAGAAACGCTTGACGATGTCGACCGCGGGCTCGACCTCTTCGATCGGCACGGCGGTCCGGCCATCCTCGGCCGCGCCCTTGAGGCGGAACAGCGAGCGGATGGTGACATACTTGTCCTCGACCTCGTTCACCGCCTTGGAGAACTCGCGATACTTGTCGCGGGCATTGCCGCGGGCGGCGTGCTGCAGTGCAGCCACCGTCTCGGAGCGCCAGACATGCGCTTCGCCGCGATGGCGGAAGGCATAGTCGCCGCCGATATCGAGTGCGTCCTCGAGCACTGGCGAGTTGCCGAACGCGTCGAGATGGCGCTTGACGGTTTCTTCGGCGATTTCGGCGAGGCCGGCGCCTTCGATGGTGGTGGCCGTGCCGGTGAAGTAGGTCTTGACGAAATCGGTGGTCAGGCCGATCGCGTCGAAGATCTGGGCGCCGCAATAGGACTGGTAGGTCGAGATGCCCATCTTGGCCGTGACCTTGAGGATGCCCTTACCGATCGCCTTGATGTAGCGATAGATGATCTCGTGCTCGTCCACCTCGCCGGGCAGCTCCGGCTTCATGGCCAGGAGCGTCTCGAACGCCAGATAGGGGTTGATCGCCTCGGCGCCGTAGCCGGCCAGGGCACAGAAATGGTGGATCTCGCGGGCTTCGCCCGTCTCGACCACCAGGCCCACCGACGTGCGCAGGCCCTTGCGGATCAGGTGATGATGCACGCCCGCCGTCGCCAGCAGCGCCGGAATGGCGACGCGGTCGGCGTTCATGCCGCGATCGGACAGGATGATGATGTTGTCGCCCGAATGCACCGCCATCTCGGCTTCCGAGAACAGCTGGTCGAGCGCGCCCTTCATGCCCGCGGCGCCCTGGCTCACCGGATAGGTGATGTCGAGCGTCTTGGAGCGGAACGGGTTGTCGTCCATGCCGCCGATGGCGCGGATCTTTTCGAGATCCTCGTTGGTCAGGATCGGCTGACGCACTTCAAGGCGCTGCCGCTTGCTGCCACCCGAGAGGTCGAGCACGTTCGGCCGCGGCCCGATGAACGAGACCAGGCTCATCACCAGCTCTTCGCGGATGGAGTCGATCGGCGGGTTGGTGACCTGGGCGAAGTTCTGCTTGAAATAGGTGTAGAGCAGCTTGGACTTGTTCGAGAGCGCCGAGATCGGCGTGTCGGTGCCCATCGAACCCACGGCTTCCTGCCCGGTGGTGGCCATCGGGGTAAGGAGAAGCTTGAGGTCTTCCTGGGTGTAGCCGAACGCCTGCTGCCGATCGAGCAGCGGGATATCGGACTTCTTGTCCTCGTAGCTGACGGCCGGCAGGTCCTCGAGCACGATCTGCGTGCGCCCGAGCCACTGCTTGTAAGGGTGGGCGGTCGAGAGGTCGCGCTTGATCTCTTCGTCCGAGACGATGCGGCCCTGCTTGAGATCAATGAGCAGCATCTTGCCCGGCTGCAGGCGCCACTTCTGGCGGATCTTGCTGGCCGGGATCGGCAGCACGCCGGCTTCGGACGACATGACGACTTCATCGTCCTCGGTCACGAGATAGCGCGCCGGCCGCAGGCCGTTGCGGTCGAGCGTGGCGCCGATATGCAGGCCATCCGAGAAGCACATGGCGGCCGGGCCGTCCCACGGCTCCATCAGAGCAGCGTGGTACTCATAGAAGGCGCGCCGGTCCTCATCCATGAGCGGGTTGCCCGCCCAGGCTTCGGGAATGAGCATCATGGCCGCATGCGGCAGCGAGTATCCGCCGCGCAGCAGGAATTCGAGCGCATTGTCAAAGCACGCCGTGTCCGACTGACCCGGATAGGAGATCGGCCAGAGCTTGCCGATATCGCCGCCGAACAGCGGCGAGGCGACAGAGGCCTGGCGGGCGGCCATCCAGTTGACGTTGCCGCGCACGGTGTTGATTTCGCCGTTGTGGCAGACAAAGCGATACGGGTGCGCCAGGCGCCAGCTGGGGAAGGTGTTGGTGGAGAACCGCTGGTGCACCAGCGCAAGCGCCGACTCGAAGTCGGCGTCGTGCAGGTCGCGATAATAGGCGCCCAGCTGAGCGGCCAGGAACATGCCCTTGTAGACCAGCGTGCGACAGCTCATCGAGACGATATAGAAGTCGTTCGGCTTGCCTTCGAAAGCCGAATAGATCTTGGAACTCATCACCTTGCGGATGACATAGAGCTTGCGCTCGAACGTATCCTCGTCGCCGATCTCGGCGCCGCGGCCGATGATCACCTGGCGGTGGTACGGCTCGGTGGCGGCGATTTCCGGCGCCTTGGAGAGCGAAGAGTTGTCGCTGGGCACGTCGCGCCAGCCGATGACGGTCTGGCCCTCGTCCTCGATGACGCGGGTGACGATGCGCTCCATCTTGGCGCGCAGTTCGGCGTCCTGCGGCATGAAGATGAAGCCGACGGCGTACTGGCCAGGCGCGGGCAGGGTGATGCCCTGCTTGCCCATCTGCTTGACGAAGAACTTGTGCGGAATCTGCACCATGATGCCGGCGCCATCGCCCATCAGCGGATCAGCGCCGACGGCACCGCGATGCTCGAGGTTCTCGAGAATGGCGAGACCGTTCTGCACGATCTTCTGGCTGGGGGCGTTCTTGAGGTTGACGATAAAGCCGACGCCGCAGGCATCGTGCTCACGCATCGGATCGAACAGGCCGCCAGCCTTGGGGGCGACCTCGTCATAGGTCGGGCGCCGCGCAACATCGTTTTTGCGAATGGCTTTTTCCGATACGGGCAGAGAGTGCGAACCGTTCCGTGCTTGTGCCATGTGCAAAATCCTCGCTGTTGCAGTCGTGATCGATCCGGGAAGACCCCGGGGGTTGCATCCTTTCGACGCGCCTTGCTTGCGTACCGTACTTTCACTGTACGGCGCGAAACCGATGGCGCAATCATTTAGTGGAGAGCGGCTCTGCATCCAAATGGCCGCTCGTTCGGGCTCGATAAGGCCCCACCTCTCCGTTTCCGCATTCGAGCGCGGTCCAGCCGGAATGGCGTGTGAAACGCATCCGGGGAGACCGGTCGCTCACTAATTGGACAGTTGTGCTGTCCTATCGAGCCTACATTTGCATAGTTCCAAACTGGCGGCAAGCGGGTCTGGTTACTTTTTTGCCACCATGTCGGCGGGTCGACGTAGGAGATCGGCAAGCAGAATAGGAAAAGCGTAGGAGTTCCCCCCCGGCAGCGCGGGTGTCCGACGGCAGCAAGGATTTGACCAGATAGGAAAAACCGGGCGGGACGGGCGCTAGCGGGTGCCTTCGAGTGCGGCAATCAGCTCCACCTCGGAGGCGTAGTTGCCCAGTTCGGTGCGGGCCATTTCGAGCATGATGATGCGTCGGCGCGTGATCTGGCGGGCCTCGTGGCGGGCGGCGATCTGCGTGTCGAGCCGGTCGACAAACAGATTCTTGCCCTCCTCGTGGCGCCGGACGCGCCGGCGCAGCACGTCGAGGCTGGCAATGTCACGGTCGGCCCGCAGTTCGGTGATGCGCGATTCGGCAAGGCCCGTGTCGACGGCCGCGCGCATCTGGGCGATGAAATCGACCTTGTCGAGCCCAAGCCCCGTGGCCATGGCCGTCGCCACCGCTGCATCGAACATGTCGGCCAGAATAGTCGCCACGTCCTTGCGCAGCAATTCGAGCGCGTTCTCGTCGACAATGCCGGTCTCGTCATAGAGCCGGCGCGCTTCGGGGTCGGAGAGCAGCGAAAAGGCCCGCGCCACCGCGATGAACAGCTCGGCATCGCCACCGCGATCGGGATGCACCACCTGCACGCGCTGGCGATAAGCACTCTTGACCGCCTGCGACGTGGCAGTGCGCTGCAATCCGAGGAGGTCATAAGGGTCAAAGCTCATGAGACGGACCGATACCATCGGCAACCGCCGCCGTCACCTGCCCCCGGGGATGACACCGGTGCCTGAGAGATCCCATGGCCCATTCCCATCCCCGAAACCCCGTTCATCCCCGCGTCATTCACCATTCACCCCACCCGCACCCCATGCAGTGGTGCGTCAGAACTTATCCCCGCTCTTTCCGCGCCGTGTAGACTCCCCTCATCGCTGCTCCGAAAGCGAGATCATGACGAGTGATTGGAGCAGCGAGGCTGGGTGGGGAACGTGTCGACGCGCTCCAGGCCAAGCCGGGAAGGTCTGACAGGTC
>Ga0247843_1000205_pt1 | contig 139636 bp, 129 predicted proteins | sample LaCruzMarch2017__FD_192420 | JGI IMG/M metagenome (GOLD analysis project Ga0247843, IMG submission 192420) | Freshwater microbial communities from meromictic Lake La Cruz, Castile-La Mancha, Spain - LaCruzMarch2017_8m | ecosystem: Environmental > Aquatic > Freshwater > Lake | place: Spain...
TTTCTCGTGGTAAATCATATCGCTATTTGGTTGCTCTCCAGCAGAGCCAGTTTATTTTTCTGATTTACGCTTTGATATTATTAGTTATTTTATTAAAAAACACCAACTATTTTTTGCACCATTACCTTTTTGCGTCATTGCAAAAAAATAATCAGTGAATCTATAGCAACTTCTAAAACATCATTTGAAGTAACTTGCATTTCGCAACCATGTCATCGGTATCAACGGCTGTAATCTCAACATCTATAATTTCATTCACCAGCATAGGATCGTAGTTGGTTTTTACTTTTATGTAATTATTGGTAAATCCATACATTATATTATTGTCGTTTTCGGCTTCCCAAAGTACAGGGTAAGTTTTGCCGATATGTTCATTATAAAATGCCAAACGTTTTTTATCGCTTAAAATATGGAGCATTTTACTTCTATCGGCACGTTCGCTTAAATTTACTTTGCCTGGCAATTTGTACGCAGTGGTATTCACTCTTTCGCTGTATGTAAAAACATGCAAATACGAAATATTAAGTTCGTTCAAATAATTGTAAGTATCAATAAAATCATGGTGTTCTTCGCCAGGGTAGCCCACAATAACATCCACTCCAATGCAGCAATGAGGCATTAAACTTTTGATTTTATTTACGCGCGAAGTATATAATTCGGTTAAATATCTTCTTCGCATGGATTGTAAAATTTTATCACTTCCACTTTGTAATGGAATATGAAAATGAGGCACAATTACATTTGATTTTGCAACTAACTCTATAATTTCATCGGTAAGTAAATTGGGTTCAATGCTAGAAATTCTGATGCGTTCTAAGCCTTCCACTTTTTCTAGTGCTTGCAGCAATTGATAAAAATTCTCGTCAGTATCTACGCCAAAATCACCAGTGTTTACACCTGTTAAAACTATTTCTTTTATCCCTTGGCTAACTATATCAGTGGCTTGTTTAACAATATTTTCTATGGTATCGCTTCTGCTTTTTCCCCTAGCCAATGGAATGGTGCAAAACGAACAAAAATAATCGCAACCATCTTGCACTTTTAAAAACGAACGTGTTCTATCGCCAATAGAATAACTGGCATGATAATCTAAAACTTCTTTTATTTTTCCTTCTTTAACTACCGCAATTTCTTTTTTACTTAAATCTTCTAAGTAGTTGTTAATATTGAACTTTTCGGCAGCACCTAGCACCATATCCACACCAGGAATTTTTACAATTTCGTTTGGCTTTAATTGCGCATAGCATCCTACAATGGCTACAAAAGCATTAGGATTATGGCGCAAAGCCTCTTTCACTATTTTCTTACACTTTTTGTCGGCATTATCTGTAACAGAGCAAGTGTTCACCACATACACATCAGCACCAGCTTCAAACGGAACTTTTACCATTCCAGCCTCAGTTAATTGGCGGCCAATGGAACTTGTTTCCGAAAAATTTAATTTACAACCTAAAGTATAAAACGCAACTGTTTTTTGCATAGCGGACAAAAATAGGAAAGATTATTGGTTTTGAGGTAAAAACTGTTATAGATTTTAAATAGCCATAGATTTCACAGATTACACAGAAAAAATTATACAATCTGCAACCATACTATTAAATCACCAACCTATAAATAAAAAATCTGTTTAATTATTTAGTTTAAAATTTTATACTTTTGTTAAAAAAAGTTATGCCAGTTATCTCCATGTTTTATGGTATTATAATAAGAATGTTTTTTATGGACAATAAAGAACATAAATTGCCTCATATTCATGTTGAGTATGGTGAATTTCATGCGGAGGTATTAATACCAGATGGAGATAAAATAGCAGGAGATTTTCCAAAAGATAAATTGAAGCTAGTTCAAGCATGGGTTGAAATTCATAAAGACGAATTATTGGCTGATTGGAAATTAGCAATTGAAGGACAACCTATTTTTAAAATAGAGGCACTTAAATAATACAAAATGAGAAAAATTATAGGGATTAAACCTTTAGATAATTTTGTGCTTGAAGTAACATTTGAAAATGATTATTTAAAATTATTTGATTTTAAAAACTATTTAAATTTACCTGTCTTTGCCGTTTTAAATAACAATGAAATATTTAAAACAGTAAAAAACAAATTGTATTTTATAGAATGGGAAAATTACGAAATTGATTTAAGTGCCGATACTTTATGGCACGAAGGAAAAGATGTTACAATTGAAAACAACTTGGTTACATAATTTAAAAACAAGAAATTGATTTTGATTAAGAAATAAAATAGCCACAGATTTCACAGATTGCACTGAAAAAAATCTATGTCTCTTGTAAAATCTTTGGCAAAAACCTTAGCGAGCTTTGCGAAAAACTTTGAGTCCTTAGCGGTTGTTTTTTCTTCTTAATTAGTGAAATCTGTGGCTAAACTCCTTAAAATCTTTTTCTCAAAAATAAGTTCATACTCAAATTATATGGGTATTGTTTAATCCAATTTTCATTATCTACAATTGAAACAATACTCGTTTTAAAAATAGGCATTAACCCAACCGAAACACCTGGAGTATTTAAATTATAGTTTAATTGAGGTTGAAAACTAAAGAATAACGTATTTCTAAAATTAGGAAAATCATTTTTATTTGATATTGCGTAAATTCCAATATTGTTTTCGTTTATAATAAATGTATTTATTCCTGTTAAAAAACCTATTCCTAACCCACTTTGTAATGCCAATTCAATTTTTTTGTTTTCAAATATTTTGTATGTAACAAAAAATGGAATTTCGGTAAACGAATAATTTAAAGAAGAAGAATTATTGTTTCCAACTGAAATGGTATCATTATAAAACACTAAATTTTCCTCATAATTTCCTGAAGGAGTTTTAGCCAATTCTTTGTTGTAAGACAATGTTTGTTTGAAATTTGATAATATTAACCCTGAACTTAATGTAATTCGTTTTGTAATATCATATCCAAATACAAAACCTCCAGTAATATTAATTTCTGGTTTTTCGGTATTTTCTCTTAATTTTATGTTAGTTTTATAATTATCACCACTGTAATTCATATAACTATATCCTACACCTGCATAAGCAATTATGGTTAATTTTTCCTTTTTTAAAGTTGCTCCTTTATAATCGGCTTCAGTTGCTATTGGCTGTTTTGTTTCTGTCAATGGAGTGAGAGAAACTTGTTGTTGTTGGTTTTCTTCAGGCTTCTTATTTTCTTCAATTAATGGAATTACTTCTGGTTCTTTTAATACAATTGGGAGTTGGTTTTTAGTGTTAGGTTGATCAATATTAACTTTATTTTCTGTTGTTTTGTTTTCAGGCTTTTGGCTATCAATTGCAACTTGTTTGTTTTCTATTTCTTTATTGTTCATTAAAGGTTTTTCTATAATTACCTTTAAATTATTATTTTGATGATGATTACCTCCGTTTACCTTCTCAACAATTGTATTTTCTACCAAAAGTTTTTTTGAATTTTTATCTGCAATTATTGCCTGACGTTCAAGGCTAGCTTTAGCATTATTAATTTTATAATTGCTACTTAATGATTGGTTATTGCTAATTGTTTGTTCATTGATTATTGCCAATTGCTTATTGCCTTCCGATGTTTCGGGAGCCAATTTTTTATTATTTTTTAACCAAACAAATGCTTTTGGGTGAGTTAATTTTGAATTTTTAGCAGTTTCAGTTGTAAATTTATTAATAAAAATACCAGCAATTACACCAATAAACAATACAACTACTGTCCATAAATAAATTAGTTTTTTATTAAACTTTACTATTTGCGGTAAGCGCTTTTCTATAGCAAGCCAAATGCCTTTACTTGGTTCAAATTGAAGCGTGGTTAATTTTTGAGCAATGTTTTTTTCAAAATTATCTGAGGGTATATTTTGGGCAATATTATCCCATAAACCTTCATTTGGTTTTGGTTCAAAGTTGTCAAATTGAACCTTTATTTCTTTTTCAAATTTATCTTGGTTCTTCAAAGGGTTCGTTCATTATATTGTAATGCTTAGATAAAGCTTTTTTCATCCAATCTCTTGCACGCGAGTACTGAGATTTGCTTGTGCCTATAGCAATACCAAGTTGTTCACCAATTTCTTTATGTGTAAATCCTTCAATGGCATATAAATTAAAAATTAATCTATAGCCATCGGGCATTTGTTGTACAAACGCTAATATTTCTTTTACTGATATTTTTGAAACAATATCATCATCGTACTTAGCATCATAATCTTGTACATCTAGGTCTTCTTTAAAATGGCGAAGCCTGTGTTTGTATATATTTATTGCATTAAAAACAACCACACGCCTTACCCATCCCTCAAAATTTCCTTCGCCACGGTATGTATGCATACTTTGATATAATTTAATAAAACTTTCTTGCAACATATCTTCTGCTTCGGCCCTGTCTTTGGCATAACGCATACATACACCTAACATTTTTGACGCAAAAAAGTCGTAAAAAGCCTTTTGAGTTTTTCTGTCGCCTTCTTTGCAACCATTAATCATATCTTCAAAGGAAAGATGCATTTTGGTTTATGTTAAAATGGAATGTTTTTATAATTATTAGGTCAATATTAATTAATTTTCGGTTGCATTATTTTATAAAAAAAATAAATTAAAAATAAATAGCTCAATTTTTATGAAATTTTGACATTTTTACCCATTAATAAATTTTTATAAATTCCTATCAATCTGCCATAAATAGTATTTGATAATTGCATTCAACTTTAAAATTGAAATTTTGTCATATATATTTCTAATGGCACAATAAGTGACTAAGAGGAAATGAAACCAATTGTGTTTTACAAATAAAATAAATTAAATAAATAAAAAATATGTCAGTATCATTAAAACCATTAGCCGATAGAGTGTTGGTAGAGCCAGCCCCGGCAGAAGAAAAAACAGTAGGTGGAATTATTATTCCAGACACCGCTAAAGAAAAACCACAAAGAGGTATTGTTGTTGCAGCAGGTGAAGGTAAAAAAGACGAACCGATGACAGTAAAAGCTGGTGATAGCATTTTGTATGGTAAATATGCAGGAACAGAAATAACAGTAGATGGCAAAGAATATTTAATAATGCGCGAAAGCGATATTTTTGCTATAGTTTAAATAATAGTTGTTAGTTGATAGTTGTCAGTTGATAGAGTTATTTTTACTCGGGGCATCAATCAAAATCTTAAATCAAAAATAAAAAATCAAAAAATTAAAGTTATGAGTAAAAAAATATTATACGGAGTTGAGGCTCGCGATGGTTTAAAACGTGGTGTTGATGCATTGGCTAATGCAGTTAAAGCAACTTTAGGTCCTAAAGGAAGAAACGTAGTTATCGATAAAAAATTCGGTTCTCCAACTATTACTAAAGATGGTGTTTCTGTTGCTAAAGAAATTGAATTGAAAGATCCAATTGAAAACATGGGTGCACAAATGGTGAAAGAAGTTGCTTCAAAAACGGCTGATATAGCTGGTGATGGAACTACAACTGCTACTGTTTTGGCTCAAGCAATTGTTGCTGGTGGAACTAAAAATGTAGCTGCAGGTGCAAATCCTATGGATTTAAAACGTGGTATTGACAAAGCTGTTGAAGTTGTAATTGCTAGTTTAAAAGCGCAAAGTCAACAAGTTGGTGATGATAATAAAAAAATTCAACAAGTTGCTTCAATATCAGCTAATAACGATGAAGTTATTGGAACGTTAATTGCAAATGCAATGGCAAAAGTTGGTAAAGAAGGTGTTATAACTGTGGAAGAAGCAAAAGGAACCGAAACTGACGTTAAAACAGTAGAAGGTATGCAGTTTGACAGAGGTTATTTAAGTCCATACTTTGTAACAAATGCTGAAAAAATGGAAGTAGATTTAGAAACTCCTTACATTTTAATTTACGATAAAAAAGTAAGTAACATGAAAGAATTGTTACCTATTTTAGAGCAAGTAGTTCAAACTGGAAAACCTTTGGTTATAATATCAGAAGATGTAGAAGGAGAAGCTTTAGCTACTTTGGTTGTAAACAAAATTAGAGGTTCTTTAAAAATTGCTGCTGTAAAAGCTCCAGGATTTGGCGATAGAAGAAAAGCAATGTTAGAAGATATTGCAATTTTAACTGGTGGAACTGTAATTAGCGAAGAGCGCGGATTTAAATTAGAAAATGCTGATTTAACAATGCTTGGTAGAGCTGAAAAAATAAATATTGATAAAGACAATACTACTATTATAAATGGTGCGGGTGAAAAAGCAGATATCACTGCTCGTGTGAACCAAATAAAAGCGCAAATAGAAAATACTACAAGCGATTACGATAAAGAAAAATTACAAGAACGTTTAGCTAAATTAGCTGGCGGTGTTGCTGTTCTTTATATTGGTGCTGCAACCGAAGTAGAAATGAAAGAAAAGAAAGACCGTGTAGATGACGCATTACATGCAACTCGCGCTGCGGTTGAAGAAGGTATAGTTGCTGGTGGTGGAGTTGCTTATATTAGAGCAATTGATGCTTTAGAAAATTTAAAAGGTGCTAACGAAGATGAGAATACTGGTATTCAAATTATACGCAGAGCTTTAGAAGAGCCTTTAAGAACTATTGTAGCTAACGCTGGTGGCGAAGGTTCGGTAGTAGTAAATAAAGTACGCGAAGGTAAAGACGATTATGGTTACAATGCACGTACTGAAGTTTACGAAAACTTAATTGGTGCTGGTGTTATTGATCCAACTAAAGTAAGCCGTGTTGCATTGCAAAATGCTGCAAGTGCAGCTGCTATGATTTTAACAACTGAATGTGCTTTAGTAGAAGAAAAAGAAGCTAACGCTCCAGCTATGCCAGGCGGAATGCCAGGTGGTATGGACGGAATGGGATACTAATTAAGTACGAAATTCGAAATAAATAAATTCGAAATTCCAAATTCGATGTAGAGACGTTGCATGCAACGTCTTTACAATACAAAAACCCGAATCATCATTTTGATGGTTCGGTTTTTTTGGTTTTGATAAAGAAAGATTTTTTATGAATTACCCGTCTGACACATTGCCAATACTATGGCTTTTAAGCGTCTGACTAGGAAAAACAAAAAAGCCCAAGTTTTACTCAGGCTCTTTATCCAAAGTTGGTGTATTCAACAAACTTTAACTAAAATCAAAAGGTCGGTGAAAATACCGACCTTTTGTATTTAATAAATCTTTTTAATACTATACTATTAACCGAATTTGTATTTTATTTCTTCCCGAAAAAGTAATTTATTCCAAATGTTAAATTGATATTGGTATAAAAAAGTCTGAAGGTTTGAGTAGATTTGGTTATGTTAGCCTGTGAGACCAATGTTTCTGCTTTTAAACTCCATTTGGGTGTAACAAAATAATGAACGCCCGCATTTAAATTCAAGTTATGATTCCAATAATTGGTGTAGGTATAGGCAGTTTGTAAATTTTCTGGAAATGCCGGATTATCAACCTTGTTTTTATTAGTGGTTTCATTATAGAACGATGATAATTTGGGTTGAACATACACCCCAAGTTTTTTATTGACAGTCCAAAATTTTCTTATCAATAAAGATACAGAATAGTTTTCTATTGTATTTGCAATGGTAGTTGGAAATTGGTTCGTTGTTAATGGTTCAGTATTCCTAATATTTTGCTGAATTCCATAACCTACACCTACGCCAACACTTAAATTATTTTTAACAAAATACTCAAAGGTTGGTGTTAGTTTAAATCCCCAATTGTAGCTGGTTACGTTATTAAATTGATAATTGTTCACTCCTCTATCATAATTACCGTCTAGCGTGGTACCTATGGACATGGTTCCTTTTTCAATTTGTGCTTGTGCAATAATGCCAATAAAAATAGCCAAGGTGGTAATAATAGATTTCATTTGTTTAATTAATTTTATGGTTACAACGTATTATTTTTTAAAATAGTATTGTAATTATTTTTATCGTGTTTTATTTTTTAAATTAATGAGTAAACTCCGTTGATTCGGATTTGAAATCTGAATAATTTACTATAAGCAGTTTGTAGAACAGCACCGGCTAAAGTTCCAGCGGAACGACCGTACGGTAGCCACTAGTGAAACTGGTAGAAAAATGTAAAATAAACATAACAAAACCCCCAAACTCTTTGCTAAAGCCTTTGGCTTTAGCAAAGAGTTTGGGGGTTTGTGGGTAAGGATTCTCGTTTTGAATTACCGTAAGGTAGTTCCGCTGGAACTATTCCGTTTTTTTATAATAAAATATAAATTTAAGTTGACACATAAGGTGAATACAACAGCCATTTATAATAAATAAGATTAATGACTCATTTTAACATTTACCTTGCGTTGCCACCACTTCTTTTTGTTTGGCACCATTTCTTTTTTATTATGCCTTAAAATAATGACATCGCCTCTTAATGCTTCAGTCATTTGTACCATAATAAACACCTCATCAATAACTGGAAATTTAGTTTTATCAACAATAAATTCTTTCGTTTTATAACCAACACAACGAAGAATAAGCGTTACACTGTCAATTGGTAAATAATTTGGAACGGTAATTTTAAACTTTCCTTCTATATTAGTAGTTACTGCCTTATTGGTGTTTTTAAGATTAATAGTTGCTCCAATAATTGGCTCTTTAGTTGCAGAATCAAGCACAACTCCTTGAACAATTTTTACTAAACTATCCGTTAGATTTTCTGTATTTCTAATTTCATTGCTAGGCAACTCTTCTTTATTAATTGGTATTGAAATTTCGGTTTTTATTGAAGTTACATTAGTTGCTTGTAAGTTTTTTGTACTTCCTAACAATAATAATCCTGCCAATAATTTGTAAAAACTAGGAGTGCTTTTACTTTCTTTTATTGAAATGATACGATTAATTTGGTCTGTATTTAAATTGCCACATAATCTACCAGAACTTTTTTCTAATTGTTTAACAATTTCAGAATCGGTTAAATAAGTGAAATCAATAACGGTTTTGGAGCAATTAGAACAAAATCTTCCACTGCCTTCATGCTTCATCAAGTTCCAATCTTCTTTACAAGGATTGTCAATTTTAAGAAAATATTCTTGTTGTTTCATGAGTTGCTTTACATGGTTTATTGTTACAAAAGTATTTATTACATTAATCAAAACAAGTTAAGTAATAAATATGAATTGATTTTTAACAAAAAAGCCCAAGTTTTCACTCGGGCTCTTATAAAATATATCAACTGTCAACCATCAACTGACATCTAACTAATCTCTTCTACGTCTTCTGTCTCCGCTTGGTCTATCGCTAGCTGGTCTATCACCACTAGGTCTGTCGCCATAGTTTCTGTTTCTACCACCATCTCTGGTTCCGTATCCGCTTCTGTCGCTGGTTGAGCTATTTCTATCACTGCTTCCAGTGTCTTTTCCATAGCTGCTTCTATCAGTTCTTGGTGCTCTTTCTCTATCGCCACCTCTATCTCTGTCACCACCCCTGTCTCTATCGCCACCGCTGCTACGTCTTCTATCGCCTCCGCCATAGCTCGAGCTCCCGCCTTCACTTCTTCGGCTGCTGTATCCACCGCCACCACTTCTTCCTCCTCTGTCGCCACCACGGCCACCTCTGCCTTCGCGAGAACCACCTAGTTTTTCACCACTTAATTCTGCTCTCACAGGTCTGCCTTCGTAAGTATTGCCATTTAAAGCAGTAATTACTTTTTCTGCAAATTCTTCTTTTACATCAACAAAGCTAAATACACCACTTACATCTACATGTAATTCTTTCCAATCTAACTTACTTTCTTGAGCAACCCAATCTTTAAAGCTGCGAATATCAAAGCCATCTTTTTTACCAACGCTAACAAAAATTCTTTGTCCGCGAACATTTCCACCACGTTCGCCTCTTTCACCGTCTCTGGTTCTATCGCCTGCAGTAGTGTTTAAATCTGGAGCATTTAAGTATTCAGCACTAAATCTGCGTAATTCTAACGAAAGGAATTTTTGAACTAATTCTTCGTTTGGTAAATCAAGCAATGGTTTTAAGCTAGTCATTACTTTATCGTCAAAAATGCTTTCTTCAATTTCGGTATTTACAATAGTATCAATAAAAGCAACTAATTTTTTATCGCGCACTTCTTCTGCACTTGGAATTAGTATTTTATCAAATTTAATATTACTTAATCTTTCAATATCGCGTAATCTTCCATTTTCGCGCATGTTTAATAATGTAAAAGATACACCAGATTTACCAGCTCTACCTGTTCTTCCACTTCTGTGTGTGTAGTTTTCAATATCATCTGGCAAGCTAAAGTGAATAACATGCGAAATACCTGTTACATCAATACCACGAGCTGCTACATCGGTTGCTAAAAGTATTTTAATAGCATGATGACGGAAACGGTTCATTACCTTTTCGCGTTGTCCTTGGCTTAAATCGCCATGTAAACAATCGGCATTGTAACCATCTTTAATTAATTTATCGCTAATATCTTGTGTTTCGTGTTTGGTAGTACAAAATATAATGGCATAAATATCATCGCTATTAAAATCAACAAAACGTTTTAATGCAGCATATTTATCGCGGGCATGAACAACAGCAAATTGATGCGTTATGTTAACGTTACCCGAGTTAGATTTACCAACAGTAATTTCAAAAGGATCGTTCATGTAACGGTTTGCAATGTTTTTTATGCTTTTTGGCATGGTAGCACTGAATAAACAAACGCGTTTTTCTTTAGGAGTTTCTGCTAAAATGTATTCTACATCTTCCTCAAAACCCATGTTTAGCATTTCATCTGCTTCGTCTAACACTACATACTTTACAGTAGAAATGTTAAGCGCTCTGCGGTTCATTAAATCCATCAAACGACCTGGAGTAGCCACAATAATGTGGGCTCCGCGTTTAATATCAGAAATTTGACGTTCAATACTACTACCGCCATAAACTGCTACTATGTTAATATCAGATTTGTTTTTACTGTAGTTTCCTAAATCTTTGCTAATTTGCATGCAAAGTTCACGTGTAGGGCATATTACTAATGCTTGAACAGTGCGGTTAGAAGGTTCAACAAGTTGAATAATTGGCAGGCCAAATGCTGCTGTTTTACCGGTTCCCGTCTGGGCTAATCCCAAAATATCTTGGCCTGTTTCTAAAAACACAGGAATAGACTGTTCCTGTATAGGCGTTGGAGTCTCAAACCCCATCTCTTGAATCGCATTCAAGATGGACGTTTCTACGCCCAAATCACTAAAATTTTTCAAAGTACTTTATTAAAAATAAGCTGCAAATATAGCCAAATATTTGATATATTGGTTTTTAGTGACTTAAATAAGGTTTGATTGTTGAATTGTTTTAAAAGTTAAATAAATAACTTTTAAAATAAACTATAAAAGACAAACTTCACAAATTTCGAATTTCGATATTATTCTTTCGAGTTTTCCTAATTACCCCAGCTTCTGAGTGAGCGAATTAATATCAAAAAGTCTTTTTCTACCGAATAGTCTTTGGCGTATAAAAAGTTTAATTTTTGAATGGTAATGGGGTTATAACTTTTGCCAGTTAGGTTATCAATTGGGTTTAAAACGCCTTGGCGTAAGTTTGGCAATAGCTTAATATTGTCGGCTTTGGCATAACCAACCCAAGTTTTTTCACCTAAAAGTACTTGCCCCCAGTTTTTTAAAAACTGTATTTTATTTTTTATTATTAACCCAATTATTGGAATAAAAGGAAGAATAAAAAAAGCAAATAATATATCAAAAATTCTTTTTTTCTGTTGTTCCCAAGCTTTACTTAACGACAGGTTTAATTCAATGGTGTAAAAATCGCCAGGTGTGTTTTTATTGTTACTTCCAATTATAAATAAACTTTCTTCAGGAACTATTTTAAAAAGAAGTTCTTGCTGTTTCATTCGGCCCATCCATTCTATTATCTGCGAAGCAGCCAAATCTTTTGAACAAAAAATAATTTCTTCAATTTTAAGCACATCTACAATTTCACTTAATTGCGAAACGTTGCCTAAATACTGGTCGTCATTTACACTTTTATTGTCAATTGAAATAAATCCAAAATAATCGGCTTTGGCTTTCGATTTTACTAATAAATCCTGAACTCTATTCACCTCGTTGTAATTACCAACTATTGCAGTTCTTAAACTTGAACTAAAACTAAAACTTATTTTTCCGCTTTTAAGCCAATACAACATAAACCTATCGAAATAAGCCATAATTATGGAACTAACAGTACCAAGTACAATTATTGCTCGGCTAAAGCGGTAGGAGTCATCTAAAAATGCATATAAAACTGCAATTGCTAACGAGCCTGCTAAAATTCCTTTGGTAACACTTAAAAAAGTTTTTCGTTTATTGTAAGCACCGGCTAAGTATAAGCCAAGCATCCATAAAATGGAATAAACAGAACTATTTAATAAAACAGTATTTAATGAATATGCTGAGTAAGTATCGTATTTAAATGAAGAATATATTTGACTTATTAAATACATACTCGATAGTATGAGTACAAAATCGATAATAGGTAAGTATATATTTTTGGCAATGCGAATTATAATTGCTGCGGCAGCCCTCAGGTATATTGCAAAATTTATTAGTATACCAAATGTTTGCGCATGTTTTTGGGAATAATGTTTTTGAGCAAAAATTATCATTGCTCTATAAAAAGTAAAAACAAAATTTACGCTTGTTTTTTTAGTACTTTCTCCTTTGTAGTGAATAATGGTTGTATCGGGAAAATAATAATTAAAAAAACCTGCTTTTGTAACACGGTAGCTTAAGTCAATGTCTTCGCCATACATAAAATAATCTTCATCGAGAAATCCAATTTTATCTAAAACTGTTTTTCGCAACATCATAAAAGCACCAGCTAGCACATCTACTTTGTGGGTTTTGTTTTTATCTAAAAAACCTAAGTGGTATTTACCAAATCGTTTTGATTTTGGAAACAAAGCTGCTAAACCAAAAATTTTATAAAATGCTACTGTTGGTGTTGGTAACCCACGTTTACTTTCAGGTAAAAACTTGCCGGAACCATCAATCATTTTAACACCAACCGAACCTGCATCTGGTGTATTGTCTAAAAATTCAATTACTTTTTTAAAGCATGTTTCTTCAACTACCGTATCAGGATTTAAAAGAAGAATATATTCACCTTTCGAAATTTTTATAGCTTGGTTATTTGCTTTACTAAAGCCCAGATTAACTTTATTTTCAATAAAAATTACATCATTAGCAAATTTATTTTTAACCATTTCACAACTGCCATCAACGGAGTTGTTATCTACAACTATAATTTCTGATTCTATTCCATTACAAGCTTTTTTTACTGAGTAAAGAGCTTGTTCTAAAAAATATTTTACGTTATAGTTTACTATTACTATTGAAAGTTTCAAATGACTAAAGTGCTATTTTAAAAGTGAACAAATATAAACATTGAAAGTGTATTTATATAATTTGTATTTAACTACTTCAATTTTACAATTAATACGCAAAACGATTTTTAATATTTTTTTGTATAATTTATTGTTAAATATTTATAAAATAATTATTAAGTTAATAATATTCAATAAATTACAATTAATATTTAAAAAAATTATTAATGCATTAAATTTAAATCAGTAAAAAAAATAAAATTACTAATTGAATAGCCACGTTTATTTATTTAATTTGATTTTTTATATGAAATTAATAAACAATATAATTATTTTTTTTAATTGGGCTCTGGTTTTGTTACTAATAGGTTCGTACTTAGCAGCATATATTAGTCCTGAGCAATCGTGGTTTGTAGCATTTTTAGGATTGGCTTTTCCAATTATTTTTTTGTTAAATGCAGGATTTGTTATTTATTGGCTTTTTATATTGAACTGGAATATTTTATATTCATTAATAACATTGTTAATTGGGTTTAACACAGTACCCAAATTTGTACAATTAGGAACAAAAAAAGAAAATGTAAAAACAAATTATTTAAATGTAGTTAATTTTAATACCCATTCGTTTGGAGCTATGGAAAATAAGGAATACGATTCTCAATTGTTTTTTGAAATACTTAATAATATAAAACCCGATATTATGTGTTTTCAAGAATTTATTAGCTATAACACGGAGGTTGATAAAAAAATGTTTAAACAATTAATGGATGAATACAAGCATTTTTATAAATACAATTTACAAAATGATGAAAATAAAATTTCTGGTTATAGTATTAGTATTTTAAGTAGGTATCCCATTGTTAAATCGGGTTTTGTAGAAAGAATAAATGAAGGTGGAAATACTACAATTTTTGCTGATGTAGTTTATAAAACAGATACAATTAGAATTATAACTACTCATTTAAAATCGATTGCGTTTGATAAAAAAGACTTTGAAACAGTTGAAGAAATAAAGACCAATACCGAAAAAATAGAGGTAACCGAAGTAAAAAGTATTGTAGGTAAACTAAAAAGAGCATTTATAATTAGGGCTGAACAAGCAGAATTAATTAAAGAATTTATTGGAAAAAGTAAACATAAAATTATTTTAACAGGCGATTTTAACGATTCGCCTGCTAGTTATGCTTACAATTTAATTATTGGAAATATGAAAGATGCTTTTGTAGAAAGTGGGTCAGGTTTTAGTTCCACTTATGTAGGTAAAATGCCTTCTTTTAGAATTGATTATATATTGGCAGATAAAAGTTTTGATATAGTAAACTACAAACCTTATCAATTGAATTTTAGCGATCATAAATTGATAAGCGCTACAATTAAAATAAATTAACAATTAATTATGGCATTTGAAGTAACAATTTTAGGAAATAGCAGTGCATCACCATCATTAAACAGGCATCCAAGTGGACAATATTTAAACATATTAGACCATCATATTTTAGTTGATTGTGGCGAAGGAACTCAAATGCAATTGCAACGCTACAAAATAAAAAAATCGCGAATCAATCAAATATTTATTAGCCACGTGCATGGCGATCATATTTTGGGTTTGCCTGGATTAATTTTGAGTATGAATTTAATGAGTAGAGAAACCCCTTTACACATTTATGGACCTAAAGAATTATTTGAAATATTAAATGTTTTTTTTAAATATAACGAAACCAAATTTAGTTTTGAGCTAAACTATCATACTATCGATCCTAATGTTAGCGAAGTTTTGTTCGAAAACATTTACTATAAAGTTATTTCATTTCCATTATTTCACCGTGTGCCTACTGCAGGTTTTTTATTTCAGGAAAGAAGTAAATTAAGAAAACTGAATGTAGAAGCTTGCGAAAAAAATAAAATACCGTTTACTCATTTCAACGATTTAAAACGCGGGAAAGATTACTTAAGTCCTGATGGGAAAACGCATATTAAAAATAGTTTTTTAACATTTGATTCCGGAAAACCAATTACTTACGCATATTGCAGCGACACCATTTACGATGAAAGGGTTATAAACTCAGTTCAAAATGCTGATATTTTATACCATGAATCTACTTTTTTACACGATAAATTACAACGAGCAATTGATACCATGCATACTACTGCAAAACAAGCAGGAATAGTTGCGAGTAAAGCAAATGTAGAAAAATTGATTATTGGCCACTTTAGTGCAAGATACGATGACTTACAACCTCTTTTGGTAGAAGCAAGAACAGAATTTAAAAATACCGAAATAGCTGATGAAGGTAGAACTTTTATAATGGAGTAATTTAATTTTTAAATATAACTAATTCCTTAAACTTACATTTGACGTTTTTAAATATATATGCAAACATTTACTCCAACCAATTGGCAACAATACGAACTTTTAGATTGTGGCGATTTTGAAAAGCTAGAAAAATTTGGCTCATTGGTTTTACGCAGACCAGAACCACAAGCACTTTGGAGTAAAAAATGGAGTGAACAAGAATGGCAAAAATTAACTGATATTACATTTAAGCCACGCACTAGCCATAGTGGCGAATGGATAAAAAAAGATAAAAAAGCAGGCGAGCGTTGGAAAATGAATTATAAATTCAACGATTTGAACCTAAACTTTAACTTAGCACTTACTTCGTTTAAACACGTTGGTATTTTTCCGGAACAAGCAGCCAATTGGGATTATATTTTTCAAAACCTAAAAAAGGTAAAAGGCGAACAACCAAGATTTTTAAATTTGTTTGCTTATACCGGTGGTGCAAGTATAGCCGCAAAGTCTGCCGGTGCCGATGTAACGCATGTTGACAGTGTGAAGCAAGTAATTACGTGGAGTAAAGAAAATATGGAATCTTCGGGTTTAACCGATATCCGTTGGATTGTGGAAGATGCCATGAAGTTTGTAAAACGTGAAGTAAAACGCGGTAAAATATACCATGGAATTATTTTGGATCCTCCTGCTTATGGCATTGGCGCAAATGGTGAACGCTGGCAATTAGAGCAAAGCATCAATGAATTATTGCAAGATGTAGCTAAAATTTTAGAACCCAATAACCACTTTTTGATATTGAATGTTTACTCATTAGGCTTGAGTGCATTGGTTGTTCAAAATTTAATAGAAAGCAATTTTAAACAAACCAAAAATTTAGATTTTGGTGAATTGTATCTTCAAGGAAAATCAGGTATTCAGTTGCCTTTAGGAATAGTTGGCAGGTATAGTTTGTTGTAGAATTAATTAAAAAAATTCAACCATAAAAAAATCCGAAGCTTAATAAACTTCGGATTTTCTTTTTATTACATTTTATATTTTTTCTTGATTTGGAAAAAGTAACTTCTACTAATTTCAAATGGTTTATCTACATTTTTTAAATATAATCTTCCAGTATCGTTGGTCCATTTTTCAATTTTTAAAACGTTTATTAAGTTAACAACTGTTGAGCGATGAATTTGAATAAAAATATCTAACGGCAATTTATTTTCCCAGTTCTTAATTGAATTATAGGTAATACTTAATTTACCATCAAGCATATTTATTTTAGTATAATTTCCGTAAGCTTCAATATAGTTAATGTCTTTTATTTTAATAAAATTCATTTTATTATCAAAATTTAATAATATAATTTGGTCTGATTGAAATCTTTCTTCACCTTCATTAAGATTATTATCGTTGATAGCAACTGAAGGAAGGCTAACTCGCTCAATAGCATTTGCAATGCGTTTTGCGCTAATAGGTTTTATTATAAAATCAATTGCATTCATTTCAAATGCTTTTATAGCAAAATTTTCGTGCGAGGTAATAAAAATAATTTTTGGAGTACAATTAAGTTCTTCTAATAAGTCAATTGATATTAATCCATTTAAATCAATATCTAAAAACAATAAATCGGGTTTAAGTCTATTTACAACCTCTTTTGCTTCGTCAAAAGAAGAAGCTTCTCCAATTATATTTATGTGAGGAAATTGCTCTAAAACTTTTTTTAAAGTAATCCTCATTACTTCTACATCATCAATTAAAACGGCTCTTATACTTTTCATTGTTAAATTATTTATTGTGTTAATAATTACTAAACACAACTATTAATCTTCAAAATAAACGATTTATTTTATTTTATAATGAATTTTTTTTATTTCTTATAGAATATTTAACTTCAAAAAACATTAGATTTTATTTTTTAATGAGAATAGTCAATAAGGCATGAAATTAAAATTAATAAATAATTGAATATTAAATTGTTGTAATTTAAATAAGTTTGATAGGAAACTTTTTTTGAATAAAAAGTTTCCTAAGTTCCGAAAGTTTCTAATATTTGCACTTGAAAATTTAATGGAAGGAAAAGATAAAATATTAACTGGTGCTGAAGCTTTATTTATGAAATATGGCTTTAAAAGCATAACTATGGATGATATTGCTAGAGAGCTTGGTATTTCAAAGAAAACATTGTATCAGTTTTTTGAAGATAAAAACGATTTAGTAAATCAAACTATTGAATCACATATTAATTGCGATATTGAAAACTGCAGATTGGTTAAAAATGGAGAACACGATCCAATTGAATTTTTATTTGAAATAAGTAAATCAATTACCGAAAACCATAGAAAAGTAAATGTTTCAGTATTGTTCGATTTAAGAAAATATTTCAAAAATGCTTGGGATAAATTAGAAAAATTTAAGTCGGATTTTATTTTTAATCAAATGGTTGAAAATATAAATTCAGGTAAAGAGCTAGGATTATACCGGCAAAATTTAAATTCGGATTTAATAGCCAAATTATATGTTCATAACATAGAGTTTATGTTGAGGCCTGAGTTGTATCAAGAAATAACTAACGATTTTTATTTAATTCATCAAGAAATAATAAAATATCATTTACATGGAATTTGCACTGAAAAAGGATTAAAAAAACTAAATAAAATTATTGAAAACCAACATATAAATAATAAGAATATATAATTATGAACACAAAAATTTCCACATTGATTGTGGCAGCATTATTCGGACTAAACGTAGTTTTTGCTCAACAAAAAGTTGAAACTAGAAACATGTCATTGATTGATGCAATTGCATATGCAAAACAAAATAATGCTAACCTTAAAAATGCTAAATTGGATGAATTGACAGCGAAAAAAACAGTTAATGAATTATTAGCAAATGGTTTGCCACAAGCCAATGCAGAGTTGTCATACAACCATAGTATTGATATTCCTGTAACACCACTTCCAGATTTTATTACACCAGCAGTTATTGGTACCAATATAAAATATTTTGGATTAAACCCAAGTCAAACTTTTGTTCCAGGTGCTCCGCTTCCTGTTCAATTTGGGCAAAAAAATTCAGCCAATGCTAGCTTATCTATTGGTCAATTATTATTTGATGGAACATTTTTTTTAGGCGTAAAAGCAGCCAAAGAATATGTTAAACTATCAACTTTAACTACTCGTAAAACCGAAATAGATGTTGAAACAGATGTTACTAAAGCTTATTATTTTGTATTAATAAATGAAGAGCGTTTAACTCAAGTAAACAAAAGCATTAGCTTACTTGAAAAAAGTTTAAGCGATTTAAGAGAAGTTTACAAAGCAGGATTAGTTGAAAAAATAGAATTAGATAGATTAGAGTTAAGCTACTCTAACGCTAATTTACAACGCGAACAATTGAAAGATGGAATTTCAATTTCATATCAAATACTTAAATTAAACTTGGGTGCAAAACCTGCCGATAGCTTGGTACTAACCGAAAAATTGGCTGATTTACCAAACCAACTTGCTGCAAACTACGATTTAGCAAGTGGTGATTACAGTAAAAGAATAGAATATCAAATGACTGAACAAGGTTTAGTTTTAAATAAATTGGACAGAAAGCGTTATTTAACTGGCTATTTACCAACAATTACAGCTTTTGCTTCATTGGGCAGAAATACTTTTAGTACCGAATTTTCTGATTTAGGAAAACAATGGTTTCCTTCAACAATTATAGGTGGAAGTTTAAGTTTACCCATATTTGATGGTTTTAGAAAACATGCACAAACACAAAAAGCATCTATTGCAATTGAAAAAACTGAAAACTTAAAAAGCAATTTAGAAAATGCTATAGAACTTGAACGATTTACTGCCAAAACAAATTATTTAAGAACAAAAGATCAAATTTTGGTTCAAAAGAAAAACTTAGTATTAGCAGAACAAATTTATACCAGTGCACAGTTAAAACTAAAAGAAGGAGTAGGTTCAAGTACCGAATTACTTTTAGCCGAAACAGACTTAAAAAATGCACAAACAAGTTATTTAAGTTCAATGTACGACTTAATGATTGCTCAATTAAACGTAAAAAAATCAATAGGATATTAATAAATAAAAAATTTTAAAAATAAAATGAAAAACGGAAAAATAATTATTGCTATTTTATCAATTATTACCATAGTAATTTCATCGTGTGGTGATAAAAATTCAGTAAAAGCAAAAAAAGAAAAGCTTGAAAAGTTAAAGACTGAACAAGCAGCTTTAATTACACAAATTAAAACTTTAGAAGACGAAATTAAAGCCAGTGGCGATAGTATTGAAACTAAAGTAAAAATGGTTAACGTAGCAATTACCGAAATACAAACATCAAACTTTAGACACTTTATTGATGTTCAAGGACAAGTTGACGGGGATGAAAATACTACCATTAGTGCTAAAGTTCCAGGGTTGGTTTTAAATGTTTTTGCAAAACCGGGTTCGGTAGTAAAAGCAGGTCAAATTTTAGCAGAACTTGATGGAAATGCTGTTAAAAAACAAATTCAATCAATGGAAACAAATTTAAGTTTAGTAACCGATTTGTACAATAAACAAAAAGCTTTATGGGAAAAACAAGTAGGTTCTGAAATACAGTTTAAGCAAGCAAAAACTAACAAAGAATCGCTTGAACAACAAATTGGTGCTATGCGTGAACAGTTAAGTATGTATAAAATTACTGCACCTTCAAACGGAACTATTGATGAAGTTAATTTAAAAAATGGCCAAACAGCAGCACCAGGAATGCCTTATTTTACTATTGTTAATTTTAATAAGTTAAAAGTGAAGGCAAATGTAGCTGAAGCTTTCGCTAATAAAGTAAAGCAAGGTAATAATGTTCAAATTTTATTTCCAGATTTAAATAAAAATATTGAAGCCAAAATATCATACTCAGGAAAAGGAATTAGTGCTTTAAACCGAACTTTTGGTGTGGAAGTAAATTTGCCAAACGACAATAGTTATTTACCAAATATGATAGCCGTAGTTAAAATTATTGATTACGAAAAAACCAATGCCATTGTTGTTCCTGTTAATTGTATTCAAAATGGAGAAGAAGGCTCACATGTTTTTGTTGCTGTAAAAGAAAATGGGAAAAATATTGCCAAAAAACGCACTGTAATTGTTGGTGAAACCTATAACGAAAATGCTGAAATTTTAAGTGGATTAGAAAAAGGAGAGCAATTAATTACTGTTGGTTATTCTGATTTGAACGATGGTGAAGTAATTAAATTTTAAAAATTATTTTAAAAAAATAAACAAGGCCAAAAGCCTAAGCCAAAAGCTAAAAATATGTTAGATAAAATAAAAGAATTTAAGCCTTCGAGTTGGGCTATAAATAACAAAACAAGTATTTACATTATGACAATAATAATAACCCTTGCAGGTTTATTAAGTTATAATGGATTGCCTAAGGAACAATTTCCTGAAGTAGTTTTTCCTCAAATAATTATTAGTACTGTTCAAGCTGGTACTTCTCCAAAAGACATGGAGAATATTGTTACCAAGCACCTTGAAAAAAGTGTAAAATCAATTTCGGGTGTTAAAAAAGTAACAAGTAATACTATTCAAAATATAAGTTTAATAACTGTTGAATTTAATACCGATGTTCAAATTCCTGTTGCTAAACAAAGAGTAAAAGATCAAGTAGATAAAGTACGTAAAGATTTACCACAAGTATTGACAAGTGAACCAAGCGTTATTGAAATTGATGTTTCGCAACAACCAATTATGTATGTTCATTTATCGGGCGATTACCCTTTAGATAAATTAAAAACTTATGCCGAAGATTTACAAGATAAGATAGAAGGTTTAAAAGAAATAACACGAGCAGATATTGTTGGTGCATTAGATAGAGAAGTTCAAATAAACTTGGATATGTATAAAATGCAAGTAGCCGAAGTAGCAATGTATGACGTAATGCAAGCAATAGGGAATGAAAACGTAACTATAAGCGGTGGTTCAGTAAAAATGGATGGATTGTTGCGCGAAATAAATGTAATTGGTGAATATGCTGATCCTAAAAAAATTGGTGATTTAGCTATTCGTTCAGCAAGTGGAGCTATAGTTTATTTGCGTGATATTGCTGAAGTAAAAGATGGTTTTAAAGAACAAGAAAGTTTTGCGCGTTTAGAACATAAAAATGTAATTACTTTAAATGTTGTTAAAAAAAGTGGTCAAAATTTAATTGATGCAAGCGATAAAATAAGAGCTTTAACAAAGGAAATGAAAGCAATTAAATTACCAGAGGGATTAAAAATTACCATTACTGGAGACCAGTCGGATGCTACAAGGGTTACTTTACACGACTTAATTAATACAATTATAATTGGTTTTATTTTAGTAACAATTATTTTAATGTTTTTTATGGGTGCAACCAATGCGTTGTTTGTTGCAATGTCGGTTCCTTTATCAATGGCAGTTGCTTTTTTAATTCTTCCAACTATTGGTTTCACTTTAAACATGATTGTACTTTTTGCATTTCTACTTGCTTTAGGTATTGTGGTTGATGATGCAATTGTAGTTATAGAAAACACCCATCGAATTTTCGACAATGGAAAAGTTCCCATAAAAAAAGCAGCAAAGATTGCGGCAGGAGAGGTTTTTGCACCAGTACTTTCAGGTACATTAACAACTTTAGCTCCATTTATTCCATTGGCATTTTGGCAAGGTGTTATTGGTAAGTTTATGTTCTTTTTACCAGTAACTTTAATTATAACTTTATTGGCTTCGTTGGTAGTTGCATATATTATAAATCCTGTATTTGCAGTTGGTTTTATGAAAACCCACGAGGAAGAAGCTGCTGAACGTAAAAACACAAAAGGCTTTAAAATTACATCCATTGTTTTTGCCGTAATTGCTCTATTATCGTACGTTGGTGGTAATTTTGGTGTTGGTAATTTTGTTGTAGTTATGTATTTATTGTATTGCTTAAACCGTTTTTATCTTTATAAAGTTATTGGTAAATTTCAAAATAAAACCTGGCCTAGTGTTCAAGAAGGTTACCGTAAACTAATTACTTGGTGTTTAAAAGGAAGCCGTCCTATTTGGATATTGGTTGGAACTATTGGTTTATTATTTTTTAGTTTCTTTTTAGTATCAGTTCGTTCGCCTAAAGTTGTTTTCTTTCCGCAGGCCGAGCCTAATTTTGTTTATACTTATATTCAAATGCCTATTGGAACGGATCAAGTTAAAACCGATTCGATAACCAAAATAGTAGAAGAAAGAATTTACAAAGAGATTGGCGATAGCAATAAAATTGTAGAATCGGTAATTTCAAATGTAGCAATTGGTGCAGGCGATCCAACTCAATTTGAAGCAGGCGCACAATCGCACTTAGGAAAAGTAACTGTTGCATTTGTTGAGTTCGGAAAACGCAATGGCGAAGGAACTACACAATATTTAGATAGAATAAGAAAAGTGGTAGATGACATTCCGGGAGTGCAAATTACTGTGGAACAAGAAAGCAATGGCCCACCAACAGGAAAGCCAGTTAATATTGAAATTATTGGAGACGATTTTGATGAATTAACTGCTACTTCTAAAGACTTAAAGCGTTACTTAGATTCGTTACAAATACCAGGAATTGAAGAATTAAAATCGGATTTAATTACCAATAAACCCGAAATATTAATAGAAGTAGATAAAGAACGTGCCAATAGAGAAGGAATTACTTCGGCTCAAATTGGGCAAGCTTTGCGCGGAGCTATTTTTGGTATTGAAGTATCTAAATTTAAAGATGCAAACGATGATTATCCTATTCAAGTGCGATACAATGAAAGCCAAAGAAATAACATAGATGCATTAATGAATTTAAAAATTACTTACCGCGATATGAACATGGGTGGTATGTTACGTTCTGTTCCTTTATCTTCAGTAGCTAAATTAAAATACAGCCAAACTTATGGTGGTATTAAACGCAAAAACCAAAAGCGAATGGTTACTTTAGGTTCAAATGTATTAACAGGCTTTAATGCCAATGAAGTAGTGGATCAAGTTAAAAAAGCTGTGGCTAAATTTAATTTACCAGCATCGGTTACAACCGACATGACAGGAGAGCAAGAGCAACAAGAAGAAACAGGTGCATTTTTAGGTAATGCTATGTTAATTTCATTGGGTTTAATATTTTTAATTTTAGTAACTCAGTTTAATTCTATTTCGAAACCAGTAATTATTTTAAGCGAAATTATATTTAGTATTATTGGTGTGCTTTTAGGTTTTTCTATTTTTAAAATGGATATTTCTATATTAATGACAGGTATTGGTATAGTAGCCTTGGCTGGTATTGTGGTAAGAAATGGAATATTATTGGTTGAATTTACCGATATACTTTTAGAAAGTGGAATGGAATTAAAAGAAGCAATTATTGAAGCTGGTAAAACCCGTATGACTCCGGTAATTTTAACTGCATCTGCAACCATGTTAGGGTTAATACCTTTAGCAGTAGGCTTAAATATAGATTTTGTTACTTTATTTGAAACAGGTAATCCACATATTTTCTTTGGTGGAGATAGTGTTGCTTTTTGGGGTCCATTATCTTGGACGATGATTTTTGGTTTATTATTTGCAACTTTATTAACTTTAATTTTGGTTCCAGTAATGTTATTACTTTCAGAATCAATTAAAAAGAAATTTTTTCCTAAAAGAGCAAACAAAACACAAGAGGTTTCGTTATAAATATTATATTACACTTTGGGGTAGAAGTGTAGTTTTGTTTCATAGGTTAAACGAGGTTTCCGCAAGGAGGTCTCGTTTTTTTTTATCAAGTTACTTTTAATTTTCAATTGCAAATCAATACATTAATGATTACCAACGAAAAATTTAAAAAGTATCCATTGCAATTTCCTGAAACTCCCCAAGCTCCTCATTTTGAAAAAACAAGTTTTAAGGTAAAAAATAAAATATTTGTTACCCATAATATAAAAGAAAGTAGGTGCTGTGTAAAGCTTAGCGAGGTGGAACAACCTTTGTTTTGTATGATAGATAAAAACATAATTTTTCCCGTGCCCAAAAAATGGGGTAAACATGGGTGGACTTTGGTAAACCTTCATTTAGTAACCGAAGAATTATTAGTAGAAATATTAACAGCAGCTTATTGTTGCGTAGCACCACCTAAACTATCAGCTCCTTTTTTAAAACAAATTGATTCGTTTTAAATTTTTAAATTTATTTTATTTTTTAATGTCAAATAAAATAAAAAGCCAATATTTATTAAATTGGTTATGCCAATAGTGCCCATTTTACTTATTTTATCAAACAATTCGTTTCCTAATATATCTGAACTATTAAGTATATTTAGTAAAAACAACAGAGCAAAAAACACTGATTGGTAATAATTTTTACTATAAAATAAGTAAGAAATTATAACCATAATAACGGGTAGTGCAAATAAAAAATGTTCAGTATCTGTAATTAATAAATTAGGTATAACAGCTATAATACTTATAAAAAGAACTATAAAATTTAAATTATTATTGGCTTCAATAGTTGCAACTTCGGTATTGTTTTTATTTCTATATAAATAAAACAATACCAATAAACCCAACACCAATAAAATTATTAAATATTGATAATAACTTGGCGCATTGCTATAAAAATAATATTGAATTAGTGAATAAATGGTTTCGGCACTTTTTAAATACGAACTATGTTTGGCCATGGCTTCCACCCAATTTTGGTGTAAGCTAAACCCTTTGGTAAAACCTAAAATTAAAAAAGGAATGATTAAAAATACTACCACAGAAAAAAACGAACTTAAAACTACTTTGTACTTTTTATATAAAATTAAAGGCAACATTAATAACAAAAAATAGGGCTTTACCATTATGGCTAATGCTATAAAAATTCCACCCACTATTAGTTTTGAATTTAATACAAAATATAAGCCCGACATTAGTATTAAAACCAGCAACATATTTACATTTCCTAACTGTACTTCCCTAAAAACATGCATTGATATAGCTGCCAACGACAATATTAAAACATAAACAACTTGTTTGTTTTTTAGGCTAAAAAAGTATTGGTTTATTATTTTTTTAATAATAATAATGCTGCCAATAGTTGCCAAAGCAATAATAAAATACTGTATAGTACATGCAACATAGTAGGTAAAAACACAAAAAGGAGTAAATAATAAAAGTATAAAAGGCGAATATTTATAAAAACCAGTACCTAGTCCAAATGCATTTTTATAAACTTCTTCTCCATTTAATAATGCTTTGGCAGCCAAATAATATACTTTAAAATCGTTGAGCCAAAAACGGTTGTTTAAGTTTTCGAGGGTAAAAATTACTATGAAAATAAAAAATGCAAAAACAACAAAGAATTTATTATTTTTTAATTCAGCAATGGTGTTTTTTAACATTTTTAAATAAAATTTATTTTCAAGTATAAATAAATATAAGCACAAATAGGGGAGTGTATTAATTAAATTTATTGTTTGGTGCACCTTAAAAATAGAAAAGGTTTGGGAAAACTTGGTAAAATTTTACCATATCCAAAAAACTTTTTAACTTATCAATTCAATCAGTGATAGCTCATTTTTATCAAATTTACAACATGGCATTTTTTTTAAAGTATTCCATTACTTTCGCTTCCATAAAAACTAAATAAAAATAAATATGAAACACGTTGCCTTAAACGATTTGCATGCTGGCTTAGGTGCAAAAATGATTGAATTTGCAGGTTATAACATGCCTGTATTATACACTAATTTAATTCAAGAACATTTGGCTGTTCGCAATTCGGTTGGTGTTTTTGATGTTAGCCACATGGGCGAGTTTTTGCTAAAAGGTGAAAAAGCGTTGGATTTAATTCAACTAGTTACCAGCAACGATGCCTCAAAACTAACTGATGGCAAAGTACAATACAGTTGTTTGCCAAACGACAAAGGTGGTATTGTAGATGATTTGTTGGTGTACCGCTGGAGTGCCGATGAATATTATTTAGTAGTAAATGCATCAAACATTGAAAAAGATTGGAATTGGATAAGCCAACACAATACTTTTGGTGTGGAAATGAAAAACATGAGCGATGACATGAGTTTATTTGCTGTGCAAGGGCCAAATGCCATTAAGGTTTTACAAAAACTAACTGAAGTAGATTTAAGCGAAATGGAGTATTACACTTTTTGTGGTGGAACTATGGCTGGATGTGAAGATGTAATTATTTCAAACACTGGTTACACGGGTGCGGGCGGATTTGAAATTTATGTTTGGAATAATGATGCTAAAAAAATGTGGGATGCCATATTTGAAGCAGGAAAAGAGTTTGATATAATGCCAGTTGGCCTTGGTGCGCGTGATACCTTACGTTTAGAAAAAGGTTTCTGTTTATATGGACATGATATTAACGATGAAACTAGTCCTATTGAAGCAGGTTTAGGTTGGATTACCAAATTTACCAAACCATTTATAATGAGCGAACACCACAAAGCCATTAAAGAAAATGGTGCTACTAAAAAATTAGTAGGTTTCGAATTAATTGACCGTGGTATTCCTCGCCAACATTACATCATAAAAGATGCTGAAGGAAATACCATAGGCGAAGTAACTTCAGGCACCCAATCTCCAAGCTTAAATAAAGCCATTGGTATGGGTTATGTAGCTACATCTCATAGCAAAGTTGATTCAGAAATTTATATTGAAATTCGCGAAAAACTAATTAAAGCCAAAGTGGTTAAAATGCCATTTTTGTAAAAAAAATAATAATTAAAAAAGCCCGAAATCAGTTATGATTTCGGGCTTTTTTTGTAATTTACAATGTCATGGTGAGTTTGTCGAACCACAACCATTTAAAAAAACTACTTCACTCTTCGTCCTTTTATATTTTTCACATTTATATTTTCTCTGCTAGCTATTTTACGTTTTATTAAAACTTTGGCTTCTGCTTCCATTTCGTTTATTAAATAACTTGTTCCACCATAATTTACATAAGTATTTCCATCTTCATTTTTCGAAGTATTTAACATGTAAATTTTAATATCCGATTCTTCTGTTTTTAATTTTTTAAATTGTAAAAACAAATCGTTGTTTGTTTCAAAAGCAATATCTAAAGTTGAATCAGTGCTTCGTAAACAAACTCCTGGAGTTAAAGCATCCATACTTATTATTTGAATATTTTTTCCTTTGTATAATTCTATTTTTCCTGAGTTTACTTTAGTGCTGTTAGATGCATTTTCACGCCTTAATTCTATTTTTCTATCTAAATAAAATTGTAATTTTTCGGGTTTAATGTTTTTTAAATCAAGGTTATTTCTTAGGGCTTCGTTAAAAATAACTTTAGGAGTACAAGCTGAAACTGTAATAAATAATGCGGCAATAATGATGATGTTTTTAACTTTCATAATGATATTTGTTAGTATAAAACCTAGCTTTACAATTATGTTGCCAAAAAGAGGATTGTAAAATAAAAATTACAATTGATGAAAAATAAAAAGCCTTCATTCTTAAAATAGAATGAAGGCTTTTTATTATAATATTTCTTTAGCTTGTAATAAAAATATTTACCAACCCAAAACCCAAGCAAAAATTAATGGAGCAACAATAGTAGCATCACTTTCTACTATAAATTTAGGAGTATGAATATCTAATTTTCCCCAAGTAATTTTTTCGTTTGGCACTGCTCCCGAGTATGAACCAAAACTAGTTGTTGAATCGCTTATTTGGCAAAAATAACTCCAAAACGGAATGTTTTCCATTTCCATATCTTGGTACAACATTGGCACTACGCAAATAGGGAAATCGCCTGCAATACCGCCACCAATTTGAAAGAAACCAATTCCTTTTCCTGCGCTGTTTTTTACATACCAATCGGCCAACCAAGCCATGTATTCAATACCACTTTTCATGGTGCTTGCTTTTATTTCGTTTTTAATTACATAACTAGCAAAAATATTTCCCATGGTGCTGTCTTCCCATCCTGGAACCACTATTGGTAAATTGCGCTCAGCAGCAGCAAGCATCCACGAGTTTTTTGGGTCAATTTCGTAGTATTGTTCCAACTCGCCACTTAATATTATTTTATACATGTATTCATGCGGAAAAAAACGTTCACCTGCAGTATCTGCATCTTTCCAAATTTTATAAATATGTTTTTGTAACCTTCTAAAAGCTTCCTCTTCAGGTATACAAGTGTCTGTTACACGGTTGTAATGGTTTTCCAATAAATCCCACTCATCCTGCGGACTTAAATCGCGGTAGTTAGGTACACGCTTGTAGTGGCTATGTGCTACCAAATTCATTAAATCTTCTTCTAAATTGGCTCCAGTACAGCTAATAATATCCACTTTACCTTGACGAATCATTTCGGCCAACGATTTACCTAACTCGGCAGTACTCATAGCTCCAGCCAATGTTACCATCATTTTTCCACCTTCGGTTAAATGGGTTTCGTAACCTTTAGCAGCATCAACCAAAGCAGCTGCGTTAAAATGTTTATAGTGTGTTTCAATAAAATTTGAAATAGGTCCTTTAGTCATGTTGTTGTATTTTATTTATTTTAAAAGTAGGCAAATATAAGCTAGAGTTTTACATTTAAAATTAAGTTTTTTTAAGTTTAAAAAAGCAAATTATATTTGTTATATCATTAATATAACACTATGCCACAATCTGCCCAAAACGAAATAGATGAGTATATAAATCAATTTCCTAAAAATGTACAAAAGCAATTACAAAAGTTGCGCAAAATTATAAAGCAAACTGTTCCTAATGCCGTAGAAACGATAAGCTATAAAATGCCAACTTACAAAGTGTATGAGTGTTTGGTATATTTTGCCGGGTATAAAAATCATATAGGATTTTATCCTACAGGCTCAGGTATTGCGGCTTTTGAACATGAGTTTAGTAGCTTTAAATATTCTAAAGGTGCGGTGCAATTTCCGATTGATGAAGAATTGCCAGTTGAATTAATAATTAAGATAGTTAAATATAGAGAAGCAACTGCCATAACAAAACATGAAAACAAAAAAGTTTTGAAAACTTGTAAAAAGGGGCATCAGTTTTATAAAAGTAGCGACTGTAAAAGTTGCCACGTTTGCGAAGCTGAAAATAAACCTAAAGATGGATTTATGGCAGGTATTTCGGCACCAGCAAGAAGGGCTTTGGTTAATAATAAAATAAATTCCTTAACTGAATTAGCTCAATTTTCGGAAAAAGAAGTTTTGGTATTACACGGAATTGGTGCAACTGTTATTCCAAAATTAAAGGCCGCACTTAAGGATTCAGGATTGAGTTTTAGGAAAAAGTAATGCTAGTAGGCTTTAACTAAAAAAATTACTTTCGTCTGCTCAAACTAATGCTTCATCACAAAGAATTTTTAAACAAACAAGTATCCATTTTTAACCAAAAAGGGTTTATTGAGTTAGATCCTATTTGCATACCACATTTATTTACAAAAAAGCAAGATATTGAAATTGCTGGATTGTTTGCAGCAGTATTTGCTTGGGGTCAGCGCATTACTATTATTAATAAATGCAATGATTTAATGGCTAGAATGGATAATGCTCCGCATCAATTTGTAACAAATCATTTAGATAAAGATTTGAAAAAATTGCTTGGATTTAAGCATCGCACTTTTAACGATACTGATTTACTTTATTTTATATCGTTTTTAAAATTTTGGTATAACCAAAACGAAAGTTTAGAAACAGCATTTTCAAACAATTTAACACCTAAGGATAAAACCATTGAAAATGCACTGAATGGTTTTAGGGATTTGTTTTTTTCTATGCCTGACGTACCTCTCAGAACAATGAAACATATTGCTTCGCCTATTCAAAACTCAGCTTGTAAGCGCTTGTGTATGTATTTACGTTGGATGGTAAGAAATGACAATAATGGAGTTGATTTTGGCATTTGGAAAAACATAAAACCAAGCCAATTAATGATACCACTCGATATTCATGTGCAAAGAACTGCTTATAAACTGGGATTACTTTTTCGCACCCAAAGCGACTGGAAAGCGGTGGAAGAATTAACCAAAAACTTAAGAAAATACAATAAAACCGACCCTGTAAAATACGACTTTGCTTTGTTTGGATTAAGTGTATCGAGTGATTAATTACGAATTATGAATTACGAATTACGAATTATGAATTATGAATTACGAAAAACTTATAACGAAAAACGAATAACGAATAACGAAAAACGAATAACGAAAAACGAATTACGAATTACGAAAAACGAATTACGAAAAACGAATAATTAATTCTAAGCTTGCATCAACTGACAACTAATTAATAAAAAGCAATTTACCCACCATTGATTTGGTACCTTCTTTGTTTGCAGCAAAAACCAAGTACACTCCACTTGGGACTCTTGTTCCTGCAAAGTTTTTTCCATTCCAAGTTGCAAAGCCACCATTCGATGTAGTTTCAGACACTAAGTTTCCATTGATATCAGTAATTTTTACATTCACATTTTCAGCCAATCCTTTTATAGAAATATCTCCAATAAAATTCGGTTTTACAGGGTTTGGATAAATGTCTATTATACCAAAATCGGCAGTAGCTTCTGTGGCATCGCTCATAAAACTGTTCATGCCTTTTAATGTTCCAAAAAACACTTCACCAGTATTGTTATTTATTCCTATACTTAAAATGGTATTGTCTAAAATTGGGCTATTTTTAGTTGTAAAATTTTGCAATACTGTATAACCATCGCTCGATACGAGCCATGCGCCATTATTGGTTCCAATCCATTTTCTATTTGCACCATCAACAGTTATACAATTAATATTTTCTCCACCTAAAAAGTTAGAAAATACCAAACCTGTTTGAATAACTATTTGCCTTGAATCAAACGAATTTTCACTTCCTGAAAATATTAATTCGGGACTACTAAAAATACTTAAACCGGCATTTGTTCCAACCCATATTTCACCTTTTTTATCTTTTACTAAACAATTAACCTGATTGCTTGCTAATGCACCATTTCCTATATCTTTAGTTAAAACTTTGTAAGCATCATCTCCCGCATTATTTATGTCTGTTCCGTGGTTATAAACCAATAATCCTCCATCGCGCGAATGTGCAAACCACTTATGGTTTTCGTCATCTATAGCCATATTCGAAATATAATTACTTCCTCCAAACACGTTACCAATAGAAAAGCATTGTATGTTTCCATCAGTTTTTAAAACACAAACAGGTTGTCCGCTCGAATGGTTGCTAAACCATAAATTATTTTCATTATCAAAAGCCAAACCTGCAACCCTACAACTTCCCTCGAATGCATCTTGTAAAATGCTATTTTTTTTATTGTAAGTAGCTTCAAGTTTTCCCAAACTATTCATTTTAATTAAGCCTTTTCCGTATGAAGCTGCATAAATTTTTTCATTTAAATTATCATATGCTAAATTTAACATATCAACAATTGAATCAGGCGTAAAAATTTCGCCATTAAAATCTCTTCGCGTATTTCGCCAAACATTATTTTCATAAACATATATTCCATTTTGGTTAAAACCCTCGTTGTAAAACGGAGCATAACCACCAGCAGCAAATAATTTGTTATTTATAAATTTAAAATCGGTTGTAATTTTATTGTAAGGTCCATTTGGGTAAATAAAGTCGGAACCATTAAACTTGCCTCCCGGAAATAGGTGAATGCCCGAAAAATTATCAACGCAAGCAAACCTATCATTTGGCAATAAAACAGCAGCATTTTTTAATCGTTTGCCTGTTTTTGTTGTTTGATTATTTTTATCAATAACACTAACATTATTTACGCTTGTTATAACTAATTTATTGTTACAAATAACCAAATCTAAAGGATTGTTTAAATCCGAATCGTTTAAATTTGTCCAAGTATTATTTTCAAATTTATACAAAGAGCTGTCTATTTCTGCAAATAAAATATTGTTAAAAGCCTCAATTTTGTTGCTTTTGAAAGATGATTTAAAAAAAGTCCAAAAATTAAAGTCGCTTAAATTACCACTGTTTAATTGTGCAGAATAAATTCCATTTAAAGTAGAAGCATAAATTGTATTATTTAAAATAGCAATATCAGTTACCTCAATATTAACTCCGTTTTTTCCTATATTTTGATACGAATCAGTTATTTGTTTTTTATTTACATCAATAACTACAATTCCAAAACTACAAGCCAAATATGCTTTACCATTATAAAAAGTTACATCGTTAACTGCTTTTTTACCAATAACTGTTCTTTGTAAAATTTGAGGCATATTAGTAATTTCCTCATTTTGATAAAGATCAATATTTCCATTTTCATAAACTATAAACAATAAATTATTGCTTTGGTTACTTCGCAATAATTTTATTTCTACATCCGATAATCCATTAATTTTCGATATTCTGTTAAGTTCTTTTTCTTCTTCGTTATACGAAAACAAGGAACTTGGAGAACCAACAAATACAGTTCTTCCTAATGCAGCAACTGTTTTATTTTGCCAATAAGGTAAATGAACTTTCCAAGTTCCAAGTCCGTTTTTGGTTTGGGCAAATAATAATACTGGTACAAATAAGTATAAAGCCAGGCTTAATTTTTTTATCATTGGGTTGTAAATTAACAAAAACTTAGTTACAAACGATTTATTTTAATAATTATTTTACAATTATATGAAATGAAATGGTAAGGCTCATTTATTTGTTTATTTTGCGAAAGTTTTATGTGGAGCAAAATTGCTGATTTTATTTTAAAATACAGGTGGCAAAGTTTATTGGCCATTTTACTTATTACTATTTTTTTCGGCTATCATGCCCGAAATGTTCAACTTACTTACGATTTTGCTAAAATTATTCCAGCTGATGATCCCGATTTTATTGATTATGTAAAATTTAAAAAAACCTTTGGCGAAGATGGCAATGTAATGGTTGTTGGTATTCAATCAAAAAAAATTTTTGAAATAAACTTTTTTAACGATTGGTGTAAACTCACTACTCTTATAGAAAGTATTGATGGAATTGAAAAAGTGGTTTCTTTAAGCAATATTCAAACTATTGCTAAAAATGAGGAAACACAAAAACTAAGTTTAACCCCTTTGTTAACTTCTGGTATTAAAAATCAAACAGAATTAGATAGTTTTAAATTAAAAATTGCTGATTTGAAATTTTATAGTGGTTTTTTATATAATCCAGATAATGATGTTACTTTATTGGCAATAACATTAAAAAAACAAAAGTTAGACAGCAAAGAGAGAATTCCATTAGTAAAAAGTATAGAAGAAGCGGCTAATGCATTTGGAAAAAAATACAGCTGCGAAATGCATTATTCAGGTTTACCCTATGTAAGAACCATTTTTAGCAGTAAAGTAGCCGATGAAATAAAAATATTTATTTTCTTATCTATTTTAGTTACTGCAATATTTATATTTATTTTTTTTAGGTTTATAAGTGCGGTTTTACTTTCGTTATTTATAGTAATAGTTGGTGTTATTTGTACTGTAGGAACTATTGCACTTTTTGGCTATAAAATAAGTTTACTTACTGGTATTATTCCACCTTTAATGGTTATTGTTGGTGTGCAAAATTGTATTTATTTACTTAATGTTTATCACCAAGAGTTTTTAAAACACCAAAATAAAATTAAAGCCATAAAGGAATTAATTGCTAAAAATGGATTGGCTTTATTTTTAACTAATATAACTACAGCCATAGGTTTTTGTGTTTTTAGTTTTTCGGGTAGTGCCGTTTTAGATCAATTTTCGGTAGTTTCTGGAATAAATATAATGCTTATTTACGTAATAAGTTTGGTGTTTATTCCTATAATTTATAGCTATTTACCTCCTCCTAAAATAAAACATACCAAGCACTTAGAAGCGAAGAGACTAAACAAATTTCTAGCCTTTTGTAATTATTTAGTTTACAACAAACGCAAAACAATTTATATATCAACTGTTGTTTTGGTATTAGTAAGTATTGGTGGTTCGCTATTAGTTGATGGAACAGGATATGTAGTTGATGACATGCCAGAGGAAAATGTGGTGTACAAAGATTTAAAGTTTTTTGAGAAAAATTTAAAAGGAATTTTACCTTACGAAATAGCCATTGATACCAAAAGACCAAACGGAGTAAAAGATTATGTTACATTACAAAAAATAAATAAACTTGAAAAAGATTTAGCCAAATTACCCGAGTTTAGTAAAGCCATTTCTGTAGTTGATTTTTTAAAGTTTGCTAACCAAGGAATGAATAATGGCGATCCTCGATTTTACCAATTGCCTGATGTGTTAGCCATCAACGATATTGTAAATTATTTGCCTAAACCCAATGCGAACACCAATCTTTTAAAATCGATGGTTGATAGTAATTTTCAGGTAGCTAGGGTTAGTATTCAAATGGCCGATGTGGGGTCTACTGATATTAAACGCATTCATAAAATAGTGCAACAAAAAGTTGATTCTATTTTTGATAAATCGAAGTACGATGTAAAACTAACAGGCACCAGTGCCATATTTTTAAAAGGAAATGATTATTTAATTAATAACCTACTAAGCTCAGTTTTTTGGGCATTATTGCTCAATTCATTCATGATGATATTTTTATTTGCATCGTGGCGAATGATGCTCATTTCATTGTTACCAAACATAATACCTTTATTAATTACCATGGGTATTATGGGCTTTTTTCATATCCGATTAAAACCTTCAACCATTATTATTTTTAGTATAGCGTATGGCATTGTGGTTGATTTTACAATCCATTATTTAGCCAAATATAGGCACAGCCTAAAAAAGAATAATTGGGATATGAGTATTGCTATTCCCGAAAGTTTAAATGAAGCCGGGCCAAGTATTATTTACACCGCGGTAGCATTATTTGGAGGTTTTATAATATTCGCAGCCAGTTCATTTGGTGGCACAATAGCTTTGGGAGTTTTAACTTCGCTATCGTTGGTTTTTGGAATGATAATGAATTTACTATTACTTCCATCGTTACTATTATCTTTAGAAAAATCAATTAACAATAAAAAAGAGTTTGATACTGTTTTTGTAGAAGTAGAACATGAGGATTAGTTGTTAGATTTTTATAATTTTAATATTCAAACTTAAACTTATATTTTTTTTATAAAACTACTATATTTGAATTACTAAAAAAATTATGGAAACATTTATTTTTCAAACTGAAAATAACCAAGCAACTAAAGAGCTGTTAAACCTGATTAAGAATATGAAGTCGGTTAAATTTATTGCTGTAGAAAGTAATAGTTATAAAATTAATACCAATGATTTGGCAATACCAGGAAGGGTAATTAATGATGAAGAGTTGGAAGATTTAGCAATAGTAATGGAAAATGAAACTGAGTTTAAAAAATCGAGTGGTGTATTTGATGAAATAATTACTAATTAACTTTAAAAAAGTTTTACTTATTTTATAGCTAACTAATCAATATATCCTAGCTTTTAATACATTTGCAGCGCAAAAAATTATTACATGAAATTTTACAATTTACTTATTAAATATCGTTTATGGGCTGGAATAGCCTCTTTAGTTATTGGTCTTTTACTACAATTTGCCGGACTAGGCGATATTTGGGCAGCCATTATATTTTATACTTTAGCTGTAATTGCCATTTTTACACATTTTTTTATTGGTCCGTTGCGTTTGGTGCAGGAGCCAATGGAAAATGGTGATGTAGAGACTGTAGTTAAAATTATTGATTCAATATGGTTTCCAAAGTTATTGTTTAAGCCAATCCGAAGCTCCTATTATACTTTAAAAGGAAATATAGCTTTGGCAAATAAAGATTTTGATTTGGCCGAAAAACACTTAAAAGAAAGTGCTAAAGTTGGAAGTAAATTGGCCGAAAACGAAGGTTCTACAAAGGTTCAATTAGGAATGGTTTCATTACAAAAAGGTAATTTTAAAGATTCGGAAAAATACTTGAGAGAAGCTTTAAGATTAACAATCGATAATGAAAGCAAAGCAATGGCTTTACTAGGTATGGTTCAAATTTATATGAACAAAAGCGATATTAGAGCATCGAAAGATTTTTTAAAACGAGCAAAAAGCTGCAAATCGAAAAACGACCAAGTTGTTACTCAAATTAAAGATTTAGAAAAACATTTGGCTAGGGTTCCTGGATAGTTTAGAATTTTGAATTTTGCCCTTCGACTCCGCTCAGGGTGACTATTGATTTTGAATTTCATCCAACTAACTCAGTACTTTGAACTTCGAACTCTGAACTTACTTCACTATTACTGTTCCAATTTTTTTAGATAGCATGTTTCGTTGATTCACCAAATCAATATGAATATGTTGATGAATTATAAAATCTTCTTCACTTAATTCTACAGTTAATTCTTTCTGATTTTTTTGAATTAATTTATTAATATATTTAATCTGTAAGTGCAATACAGCTGAGTCAATATCGCCTTTTATGTCTTTAAAAAAAGCATTTATATTCACTGCCGATTTCTTTTCCCATAATGGACTAATGGTGTATTCTCGAGCAAGTATATCGGCTGTTAATGCTGTTATTAATGGATTTTGATGGTTAATAAAAAATTTTCCTTCCACTCCATTTCCATTTTGTAATACAGTATATGTTTCTTCTAAAATTAAAGAAACTATTGGGTTTTCAATTTCAATTTCTTTTTCTAAAATTTGTTTTAATAAATAACTAGCTGCTGTGTCATTTTCATCTATGGGTTTATCAGCATAATTAATTATTAATCGAATCAAATCGCGTTCTTGTTCATCAAAAATTGTCCCATCATTCAGTATTTCTTGTAACTGTTCGCTGTGAGTTTTTTCAGTTGGTTCAAATACATCATTGTTTATGTATTCCTTTTCTTTTTCAGTTAAAAACTGTTTGCGTGTTTTATTTAATTCAACAATTAAAACTTGCTCATCAATATTCATTAAACGAGCGCATTCACTTATAAATACGGTACGTTTAATGTTATCAGGAATTTTACTTATACTTTCAACTATATCTCGGGTAACGGTAGCTTTTTTTATTGGGTCGTTTCCGGCATCTTTTAAAAGTAAGTTGGCTTTATAAAAAATAAAATCTTGCTTTTGGGTTTCTAAATATTCTTTAAAGGCATCGCTGCCTACTTTTTGGCTATAACTATCAGGGTCATCGCCATCAGGAAATGTAAGAACACGTACATTTAAGCCTTGTTCCAAAAGCATGTCAATGCCTCTAATACTTGCTTTTATTCCTGCAGCATCACCATCAAAAAGCACAGTAACGTTTTCTGTAAATCGTTTTATTAACCTTATTTGTCCTTCGGTTAATGAAGTTCCGCTCGAAGCCACCACATTTTCAACACCCGATTGATGCATGCTAATTACATCAGTATAACCCTCCACTAAGAAAACAGCATCATGTTTGCGTATTTCGGTTTTTGCATAATTCAATCCATAAAGCTCATTGCTTTTATGGTAAAGTATTGTTTCGGGCGAGTTTACGTACTTTGGACTATTGGGTTCTTTTTTTAAATACCTGCCAGCAAATGCAATAACTTTTCCATTTAAATTATGAATTGGAAAAATAACTCGGCCTCGGTAAGCATCGTACTTTTTACCATCTTCTTTGTGCTTAACCAAGCCCGAACTAAACAATAATTCTTCGTTAAATTGGCTGGCAATTGCACTTTCGAAAAAAGCTTGCCAGCTATCTAAACTAAAGCCAAGGTTAAATTTTTTAATGATATCATGTCTGAAACCACGTTCTTCAAAATAGCTTAAACCAATGGCTTTACCAGTTTCATTTTCCCATAATATATTTTGAAAATAGTCGTTTGCCCAGTTGTTTAATATTTGTAAACTTTCCTTTTCGTCACGCTGTTTTTTTTCTTCATCAACATTTACATACTCTTGCTGAGGCCACTCCACATTGAATTTTTCAGCTAAAAATTTTAAAGCTGGAATGTAGCCCAAGCTATCGTGCTCCATTATAAAATTTACCACATTACCCGCTTTGCCACAACCAAAACATTTAAATATTCCTTTGCTGGTGCTTACCGAAAATGAGGGAGATTTTTCAGAATGAAATGGACAAAGTCCAGTTAAATTAGCGCCTCTTTTTTTTAAACGCACATAATCACCAATAACTTGTTCAATATTGGCCACATATATTATTTCATCTATTTTGCTTTGAGGTATCAATTTTTCAAAAATAAGGATAATATGGAAAATTCGGATTAATAAAAAATAAATTTCAAATTCTAAGCACGAAATTCGAACAACGAACATTAAACAACGAACATTAAACAACGAACAACGAACATCGAATAACGAACATCGAATAACGAACATCGAATAACGAACATCGAACATCGAACAACGAATAACGAACAACATTTAATAACCAAACTATATTATTTTTCTATACTTTCGCGCCCTAATTTTTACATTGTGCGAGCCATTTATTCTGTATACAAACCCTATTTTTCTAGTATTTTAAAACTAAGTTGGCCCATTGTTATTGGTCAGTTAGGCATAGTTTTAATGGGCGTAGCCGATACCATAATGATTGGTAAAATAGATGCAACCAACCTAGCAGCAGCAGGTTTGGCCAATGCCATTTATTACTTAATTACCATTTTAGGATTAGGAACTTTAATGGCTGTATCGCCTTTAATTGCTAAAGCAAAAGCCGAAAATAATATTGAAGAATGTATAAACTATTTTAAAGCGGCTATTTTAGTTGCACTTTGTTTATCGGTTTTTATTTTTGGAGTAAATTTGATTTTAATCAATAATTTAGGTTGGTTCAAGCAAGATGAAAATGTAAAACCTTTGGCTAAAGAATTTTTAACTTTATTAAATTATAGCACTTTGCCTTTGTTGCTTTTTTTAGCTGTTAAGCAATTCAGCGATGGACTTTCCATTACAACTCCAGCAGCAGTTATTACAGTGATAGCTTTAGGAATAAATATTTTTATAAATTACTTATTAATTTATGGTAATTGGGGAATGCCTGCTTTGGGTTTAGTTGGCGCGGGATATGCTACTATTTTTGCCAGGGTTTTTATGTTTTTTACTTTATTGGTTTATGTGTTAATGCATAAACAATACAGGCCCTATTTAATTAAGACAAAAGCTGCAGTTAAAAAACAATTTGTAGCCATTTTAGAAGTGGGTTTACCCAGTGGTTTTCAATACTTTTTTGAGGTAGGTGCATTTGCCGCAGCTGCTATTATTATTGGTTGGATAGGAAAAAATGAACAAGCTTCACACACTTTAGCTATTAACTTGGCTTCGTTAACTTACATGATTGCTACTGGTATTTCGGCAGGAACAGGCATAGCCGTTGGCGATGCATACGGACGAAAAAACAGAACTGATATGTTATTTGCAGGCAAAGCTGGTATTTGGCTTGGTGGTATTTTTATGGGAATTTGTGCATTGCTCTTTACAGTTTTTAATAAGTTAATAGTGGAGTTAACGGTTAACGATGTGCAAGTACAAGTTATAACAGCAAGTTTACTTTACATAGCTGCTATGTTTCAATTAAGTGATGGCGTTCAGGCAGTAAGTTTAGGTGCTTTACGTGGTTTATCCGATACTAAAATACCGACTATAATTACAATAATTGCTTATTGGGTTATTGGAATTCCTATTGGGTATTACATGGCTTTTTACATGGATTTAGGTCTTTATGGCATTTGGTATGGTTTAAGTATAGGATTAACTTTTTCTGCAGTTTTGCTTAGCATAAGGTTTGTAAAAGAAGTTAGAAGGATAGCTATTTAAATGAACCAAAAAGTAAAAGTTCATATTGCCCTTTGGATAGTTACTATTATTTATGGTGCAACATTTAGCATTGCAAAGTTGGTAATGCCGTTATACATTAAACCTTTTGCTTTTATTTTATTAAGGGTAATGGTGGCTAGTGTTATGATTTTTTTCTTCCACAGAACATTTATAAAAGAGAAAATAAGGGAAAAAAGTGATTTTATTAAAATAATCGTTTGTGCAGTTTTTGGTGTTGCTGTAAACATGCTGTTTTTTTTTAAAGGTTTATCAATTACTACACCCATCAATGCTTCGGTTTTAATGCTAAATACGCCCATTTTTGTTATTATAATTTCAATATTTTTGAACAAAGAAAAAATAACTTTACAAAAAATGGCTGGTGTTTTATTGGCTTGTTTGGGAGCAATAATGTTAGTAGGAGGGAGGCAATTTCAGTTTAACTCCGATAGGGTTTTAGGCGATGTAATGGTAGCTGCCAATGCAGCTATTTATGGTTTTTATTTGGTTTATGTAAAACAACTTACTCATAAGTATCATCCGCTTACAGTTACCTTTTATAGTTTTTTATTTGGAACGTTATTGGTATTGCCTTTTGGTATAACAGATTTTATAAAAATTGAATGGTTTACATTTACACCCAAATTATGGGCATGTGTAGGATTTATAACAATTGGCTCTACTTTTTTAACTTATGTATTAAATGCTTATGCTTTAAAACATGCCAGTAGTAGCTTGGTAGGAACTTATATTTATCTACAACCTGTTTGCGCTACTATTATTGCAATTGTATTTTCAACAGATGTATTAAGTGCTGAAAAATTAATTTTTATGGCAATAGTTTTTGTTGGTGTTTATTTTGCTTCTTTCAAAAAAGAAACAGCAAAAGTCTAGTTATTTTCCTTTATTAAAACCCTTCATTACTCCTCTTTCCGAGGTTTGAATAAAATCTAAAATCTCATCGCGCAAGGGCGATGGTTTTATGGCATCTTCTACTTGGGCAATGCCTTTACTTACATTATTGTTATGGATAAATATTACTCTGTAAGTATCTTGTATGGTATTCACTTCTTCCTGAGTAAAACCGTTGCGTTTTAAACCAATTGAATTTACACCTTCGTAACTAACAGGATACCTGCCTGCAATTACATATGGTGGTATATCTTTAGTAACCATGCTGCCACCTTCAATCATTACATTTCGGCCAACTTTTACAAACTGGTGAATGGCTGAAAGCCCACCAATTCTGGCATAATCTGCAATGCTTACATGCCCAGCAACTTGCACACCATTTGCAATAATTACATTATTTCCTACTATACAGTCGTGTGCCAAATGCACATATGCCATCAACAAACAGTTGTTACCAACTTCAGTTTTATATCTGTCTTTGGTACCTCTGTTTATTGTTACACATTCTCTTATAGTTGTATTGTCGCCAACTATTGCAAAAGTTTCTTCTCCAACAAACTTTAAATCTTGTGGCACGGCACTAATTACTGCACCTGGAAAAATATGACAGTTTTTTCCAATTCTTGCTCCCGGATAAATAGTTACATTAGGTCCAATTTCTGTTCCTTCACCAATTTCAACATTGTCGTATATAGTAGTAAAAGCGCCAATGGTTACATTGCTGCCTATTTTTGCGCGGGTATCTATTTGAGCTAAGTTCGAAATCATATTTTTATAAGTAATGTTTAAATTAAAACCTTTTAAAGTTTAAGTTTTAAAATTTATTTTTTTGCTATTTGTGCCATTAATTCAGCCTCGCACACCAATTTATCTCCAACAAAAGCAGTACCTTTCATTACACATACACCTCTTCTTACTGGAGCAAGTAACTCTAATCTAAACAATAAAGTATCGCCAGGTACTACTTTATCTTTAAACTTAGCATTGTCTATTTTCATAAAATAAGTATTGTAATTTTCTGGATCTTCAACTTGCGAAAGCACCAATACACCTCCTGCTTGCGCCATTGCTTCTATAATCAACACACCTGGCATAACAGGGTTACCCGGAAAATGTCCTGGAAAAAAAGGTTCGTTAAAAGTTACATTTTTTAATGCTGTTAAATGACTTTTTCCCATTTCCAGTATTTTATCAACCAACAAAAACGGGCTTCTGTGAGGCAACATTTTTGCTATTTCTTGTGTGTTGTACAAAGGTGGTTTATTGGGGTCGTACCTAGGAATATTTACTTGGCTTCGGGTTTTTTTAATTAAGGCTTTTATTTTTTTACCAAAAGCTATGTTTGCTGCATGCCCCGGACGAGCAGCCATAATTTGAGCTTTAATTGGTACACCAATTAGTGCTAAATCGCCAACTAAATCTAGTAATTTATGTCTTGCAGGTTCGTTATGAAAACGTAAATCTACGTTGTTCATTATTCCTTCTTTTTTTACTTCCACTTTTGGCTTGTTAAACATTTTAGCCAAATGCTCTAATTCATCGTCTTTTACAATTCTATCTACAATTACTATGGCATTATTTAAATCACCACCTCTTATTAAGTTATTGTTATAAAGCATTTCTAATTCATGTAAAAAGCAAAAAGTGCGGCACGATGCTATTTCTGTTTCAAACTCCTTTAAACTAGTGATAGATGCATGTTGGCTTCCCAAAACTGGCGAGTTATAATCAACCATAACAGTTAATCTGTAATCGTCCAAAGGCATAGCAATCATTTCTACTTGCCTGTCTTCTTCAGTGTAATATATGTTCGATGGCAATGTAAAATATTCCCTTTCGGCTTCTTGTTCAACTATGCCAGTTTCTTTTAAAGCTTTTATAAAATACTGCGAGCTGCCATCCATTATTGGTGTTTCATCGGCATTTATATATATCAAACAATTGTCAATCTCTAACCCAGCAAGCGATGCCATAACATGCTCCACAGTATTTACTTTTCCACCATTTTGCTCTAAAGTAGTTCCTCTGCTTAAGTCGGTAACATTGTCTACATCTGCATCAATTATAGGCTTATTGGGTAAATCAATGCGTTGAAATTTTATACCATGATTTTCGGGAGCTGGATTAAAAGTCATAGTAACTTCTTGACCTGTGTGTAATCCTACACCACTTAAACTTACTGCTTGCTTTATTGTTGTTTGTTTCATTATACTGATTTTCAGTTTTTTATTATTGCATCTTTATGCAAAATGGGTTCAAATATAGCAATTAGCAGGGTTTGTTCAAGTGTATTTTTTATTAGAAGCTAATCCCGCTATTGCCCATAGTTGCTCCATTTCATTGCGCAAGCTATTTGGCGCTATCGGGGCTAGGGCATTTTTTTAGAATTAAAACTGAAGATAATTTTTTGTAGAAATATATAAATTTTGTTTTCACCACCTTTGGAAAATGTAATTAAGTTAAGCCTTTTAAAAATAAAAAAGTTTAGATATTGTTATCGACTTCACACGAAATGAACGGGCAGAAATTCATTTGGTTGGATAATTTTTTTCAAAAATTTAAAATAAAATTAAGTGCAATGCTATGTTCCATTTTTTTTAAAACAAAACTTTAACCACATAGGCACATAGTAAACATAGCTTTTTAACTATGTAACCTATTTATCTATGTGGTTTATTATTTCACAAATAATTATAAGATTAAGTAAAACATCAATATAAAATTACGTGCAATGCTATGTTCCATTTTTTAAAAAACAAAACTTGAACCACATAGGCACATAGTAAATATAGCTTTTAAACTATGTAACCTATGTATCTATGTGGTTTATTATTTCACTAATAATTATAAGATTAAGTAAAAAATCAATATTAACGAAGTAGTGATAATATAAATGTGCTTATTATTCTTTAGCTTAATGCATTGCCCCATGGGGTCGTAAAATAATTTGAATTTTTGTATTTGATGTTTTTTATCAACCAAAATAAGTTGAGGATAAGAACCAAGGGTATAAATTTTATTTAACTTCTATTTTGATTGATAATTTGTTGAAGGTTATTTGCTGACACAACTCCCGATTGTCTCCATTTTATTTCGCCTTTTTTAAAAAGAATTAGTGTTGGCACTCCTTGTATTTTATAAGCACTTGCAACTTGTGGATTTTTATCTACATCAATTTTTATAATTTTTGCTTGCTCACCAATTTTCAGTTTTAAGTCTTCTAAAATTGGTTTCATAGTTTTGCAAGGCCCACACCACTCGGCATAAAAATCAACTAAGGTGAGAGTTTCGCTGTTAATAATTTCTGAAAATGTTGTTGCCATATTATTTAGTTTTTACTTCTTCAAATTCTACATCTTGAATTGCAGTATTTGATTTTTGTTCCGGTTCTGTAACACAATTTCCACCATAACAATTTCCTGCTGCACAACCAAAAGCAAACAAACCCATTGATGCAAAGTAACCGCCAAAGACAACTCCGAACCATTGTTGGCTTAAAACAGATTGTATTATAAATGTAATTCCCATTGCAAGATACAACACTCTTTTAAATGTCCAATTTGTTAAAATTCTATCTTTCATTTTACTTTGTTTTGTAAGCTCGTCCAGCTGCCACCGTTGTGCACTTCAGTAAAGCCATTTGATTTTAAAATACTTTTTGCACTTGCACTCCGCATTCCGCTTGCACAACAAGTAATAATAGGATTATCTTTTTTCAGCTTGTTTAAGTTGTTGCTTAAACTATCTACCGAAATATTGATTGAACCTTTAATGTGACCGCCTTGGTATTCGCCTTTGCTGCGAACATCTAAAATTATTGCTCCTTGTTTAATTAACTCTGCATAGTCCACTTTTGGACCAAAGCCCAGTAAATTTTTTATTATGTTTTTCATTATTTTAAATTGTTTGAGATTGATAATAATTTACATCCAACCAAGAGCCACCATTACAGCATTCAATGCCTTGTTTAGATAAAAAATGAGTTGCCTGACCGCTCCGGTTACCGCTTGCACAGCATAGTACCAATGGTTGGTTTAGGTTTTTCAGTTCATCCATTCTTTTCTGAATTTCTTGCAAAGGAATATTGATTGAACCTGCTACGTTTCCTCCCATAAATTCACTTGTTGTTCGCACATCTACGACTGTGCCTTTTTTTTCTTTGATGATGTTTTCGATATTCATTTTGTTTTATTTATTAGTTAATGATTATTTTTTGAGTTGCTTTTTCATAAAAAGTTTCAATATTCAAAATATATGTACCTGTTAATTTTGACTTCTCAATTTTCGGCTGGTAGGTATTTTCACCAGCACTTAAGTTATTTAGAATGAATTCTTCTATTTTTCTTCCATCAATACTAAATAAAGATATTTTGGTTTCTGCCGATTCCTTTAAATAGAATTTGACAGCAAAGTCACCGTCATTGGGATTAGGAAAAACTTGCATTTTTATTGTTCCAATGCTTTGTTCATTTAGTTCGTGAACTCCTAATGTAGCATTTTTAATTACATAAACCTTGAAAATTTGACTGCTCGCAGTGCTTTGAGTTCCTGTGTTGGTTAAGAAAATATTTGCAGCGGTGCTACTTATCCCACCATAAATGTAACCTACCAAGGTGCTGTCAGATGTAAAGTCATCTAATTTTAAACTTCATTACTAAATTGAGGAATACTTGCGATAGGAATAAATTCAGCACCTGCACCGATTAAACTTGGCATTTCTACGGGCAATTTATATTCTGCAATTGTTCCTGCTGCATTTCTAGATACTCGTGCAATTGTTTTTACAAAAGGAACATTATTGTCTTGCACTAAAATGCCTAAGCTATCATAGTATTGAGCAATGCCGCCAAAGAAAACATTGTGCATCTCATTGTTTGATACTGAATAAAGTGGCAGGGTAGCACAATGGTAATGATTGTAATATTGTTGAAACGAATTGTTTACAGTATAACTATTGCTGTCAATATTTACACAATTCAGAAAAGGCAAATCAACTGTTGGTTGAAATACCCCTGAAAATGCAGTTACTCCTTCTGAACCATTTGGCAAAATTTGGGGTACTGCATTATAATCTCTGCGATGAAGATTTACAGCATCTGTAAAAGTGGGCAAATGTGTAATGGTGATATTTGTCCCATTGTCTAACAAGTTAAATTTGCGAATAGCATCCGTATAAACTTGGGTGTAGGTGGGATTGCCCATGGGATTGTAATTTCCATCAAACTTATTGCCGCCTATTAAGTAAAAAGTTTTGTTAATCTTTTTAAGATGACCACCTGTCACTGCAAATTGAGGATCACTTATTTGTCTAAAGTAAGAGGAGAATGAAGTTCCTGTTATTACTGCATTTATAACAGATGGAACATCTATTGCAGTTAGGTTGTTGAAAGTTTTCCTAGTTGTTGTTGCTGTGTTATAACCATAACCGCCAATAATATAAAAGTAATTTCCTTCTTGATGAAACTCCATATTAGTTGAACTCAATTGTTCTTGTAATGCAACTGAAAGTGAAGTTATTGGTGCAGTCCATTTTTGTTTAGATATAGGGTCAATAACAATTAATTGATTGTTGTTTCCTGCTACATCAAAAGCAGCAAACGGCTGTCTGCGATGCAGTCCATCAAGTCGGCCTCCAACAATTAGCCATTTACCATTATGCTGACCAAAGGCGAATGCTTGAAGTCCGCCAAGACCAATAATGTTCATAGGTTCAATATAAATATTGAACGGTGTAGATTGTGATTTTACATTACTACAAAAAAGTAATGAGATAGCTACCATTATGTAATTAATTAATTTTATCATTTTTATTTTTCTTTTTGAAACATATTGAGAAATAAACCACCCATCATAGCACCATACAAAGTGCTATTAAGTGGTTTTGATGTGATGGCACAGGTTCCGCTAGCACAACCCACAAAATGGTAGTAGAGATAACCGCCAATTGCTCCTGCAACTATGCCAATGATAGTGATTTTATGTTTTAGTATAAAATTCATTTTTGAAATTGTTTTACTGCTTCGCTTAAGTCATATACTTGAGTAGTTCCGTTTAGTTTAGATTTTATGATACTGCTTCCTGCTGCACTTCTATAACCACCTGCACAATGAACCACGATTGGTTTATGGACAGGAATTTCGTTGGTGCGTTCTCTTAATTCGTGCAAAGGAATATGTATTGCATTTGTAAATATTTTGTTAGATTTTACTTCCGAATGATTGCGAATATCAATGATAGTAAATGCTTCCTCGTTTTGCTTCAATTCATTACTGTCAAAGTTTTTTAATTCCATATTCCCATAATCCATTACAAAAGCTAAGGCAATTTGCTGCTCGTAACCAATCTTTGCGGAGCGTTCAATTAGCTGGTTTAATACCATACCATTTTCTGCAATCAAGTAAAATTGCTCATCAGGATTTACAATGCTACCCAACCAAGTTTCAAATTTGGTGTCGTTCATCAAGTTGATGGCATTTTTTAAATAAGCCTTTTTGAATTGCTCCTGTGGTCGTGAATCAATTATTAAAATATCAGGATTGAGAGAATTTGCGAATTCTTCAAAAGTAACAGTTTCTCTTTGATGTACCTTTAAAATACTGGTTGCGTAAGCATCAGCACCTTTTTTATTTATACCAACATCCCACGGAAAATATTTTGGTATGAAAGGCTGATCTGCCAATAATTCGTTTACAAATTCTTGTTCACTCAAATTTTGCAAACTCCAGTTGCTTATTTTTTCAGCACCAATAGTGCTTGTGTTTTGCTCACTCAAACCTTTGCCACATAAACTTCCTGCTCCGTGTGCAGGATAAACCAACACTTCATCAGGCAAGGTCATTAACTTATTTCGAAGCGAATCAAACATTTGCTTTGCTAATGCTGCACGGGTTGCGGTAATTGCTCCTGCATGTTCTCTTAAATCAGGTCTGCCACAGTCTCCAATAAATAGTGTGTCGCCTGTAAAAACAGCATTTTCTTTTCCTTTTTCATCTAGCGCAACTATACTAATGCTGTCTGGAGAATGTCCTGGCGTATTGATTGCCTTTAATGTAATGTTGCCTAAAACAATGGCATCGCCTTCATCAAAAGTTTGATGTTCATATTCCGCTCCCAATAATTTACTTACATAAATTGTAGCACTTGTTGTGTTGTGAATTTCTAAATGACTACTTACAAAATCAGCGTGTGGATGAGTTTCAATTACAGTTGTGATTTTTGCATGTTGTTGCTTTGCAAAATCGTAATATGGCTGTGGATTTCTTGCTGGGTCAATCAATGCCATTTCTCCATTGCTCAAAATGGCATAAGAGTAGTGAGCTAAATTTTTATCTTCAAATTGTTTGATTTCCATTTTTTATTTTATTTGATAAAGCAAAGATGCAATTTAGGTTTTAACTGCACAGCTACCTTTGTTACACAACGGTATTTATTTTATTTTCTTACCAATAAATCGAATTATTTCTGCCTTTCCCGTGTGATATTTCCCTTCATTCAGCTCAATAATTTCAGTATATAGTTGTTGAATGATTAATTCTTTGAAATCAACAGCCATTATTTCTTTTGAATAAAGCATTGATAAATCTTTTGGTCCCCCACTAGTATAATTGAGTTGATTTGGATTAAAAGCTTCCAATACAACAAGGCCTCCTGGTTTTAACCATCTAACTATTTTTTCATGAACAGATTTTCTTATTGTATCTGGAAAGTGAGCACAAATAAGGGCAACCACATGAAATGAATTTTCAGGATATTCTATTTTGGAAGCATTGGCAATTTGGTAATTGATAGAAACATTATTTTGCTTTGCCAATAAACTTGCTTTTCTCTTTCCTTCTTCGCTCAAATCAAAGGATTCAACACTCCAATTTTGTTTGGCAGCAAATACAGCATTTCTTCCTTCGCCCTCACAAACAAAAAGAATATTTCCAGATGGAAGTTTTTCCAATTCTTCTTTTAAAAAATCGTTTGGCTTTGTTCCATAAGCGAAATCTTTATCAGCGTACCTATTATTCCAAAATTCTTCCATAATTAATATAATTTACTTTTGAAACCACATTTTTATCGCAATGCCAACAAGCATTACTGCAAAAGTCTTTTTTAGAATATCTTGCGGAATTTGTGTTGCGAATTTTGCACCGAAGTAACCGCCAACAAAAAAAATGCTGCCATAATTAGAGCCGCTTTCACATCCACAAATCCTTTTTGATAGTATTGAAAAGCAGCTAATGCCCCAACTGGAAGTACCATCATCATTAAAGCTGTGCCTTGTGCCATTTGTTGCGAATACCCAAGCAACATTACCATTGCAGGAATAATAATTATAGCACCACCTAAACCCAGCATACCGCCAAGAAGTCCGGCAACCACTCCAATTAAAGCAATAAGAGCTGCATTTTGCAGTTCCGTATTATTGTCCTTTTTTTCGTGTAGAGATTCCGAATGGCAAATACAGTGGGCAAAAACTCATAAAACTTGTAAGTATAAAAACACCTGCAAGAATTAATAGAATAATGGCTAAAGTGCCTGAAATAATGTTTGCGAAATACAAACCTGCGATTACAATTGCGAAAAGTATTCTAACTACTTTGTCTGCTGAGCCCATATTTGGTTTCATTGTTTTATTTTTTTAAGTGATTAATAAATTATACCACAAAAATCCGACAATACATTGAACTGCACAGCTACTTATGTTACATAAGGGAAATTTTATTTCTGCTAAGTTTTACCAAACCCTCGTCCTCCATTTGTTTGAGTAAGCGTGAAACCACCACACGGGCTGTTCCTAATTCGTTCGACAGTTGTTCGTGAGTAACGTATAGTGTTTGGCTTTTTGTCATTTCACATTTTCTTTTTATAAAGTTCAAAAGTCTTTCATCTAGCTTTTTAAATGCAATTGCATTTACCACTTCTAACAATTCTTCAAACCTTTTGTGATACAAGCGAAAAATATAATCCAACCATTCGGGAAATTCCTTAATAAGTAAACTCACCTTGTCAATCGGTATAAATAGTATTTCTGTTTCTTCTTCGGCAATGGCTTTTACTTTACTTGTATCGTGATGTAATCCTCCCAAGAAAGACATAATGCAACTTTCTCCTGCCTTAATATAATACAATAAAATTTCCCTTCCGTCTTCGTCTGTCCGCATAACTCTGATGCTGCCAGTTGTAACAATTGGTATAGCCTTTATATATGCGTTTTCATTGAGTATGGTTTCTCCTTCCGCAAAGGTTTTAGAAAAACCAATATCAGCGAGTTTTTCTCTAATTACGGGCGATGATTTGAATTCTATAATTTCGTCTAGTTCCATTTTAAAAAGTTAATATTTGTACCTACTTTAAATTAGTTTTGATTTATAATTCGCCTTATATAGTTATAGTTTTTAAAATACTATTAAACTTGTTCGAACCAAATGGCAATTTATAATAAAATAAATTTATGAAGTTGATGTTTTCTCAAATCAATATAAGTTGAAGATAAGAACCAAGTTCAAATACAGAAAATATTTACTTACATTTTTGGTCATTACATAATCTATAAATAGTAATTCCTTTTCTCGATTTTATGCAATTGTATTTAAAATCAAATTTCCATTTATAATGAAAATTGGTTTCTGCACTGTTGTTTTTTAATACTATGTTGTTTTTATTCAATTCCCAGTTTCCACTAATTAATAATTTATTATTGGGGTTCGTATTGTCAGTAAATTGAAAAGTACTATCGTCATTTAATTTTAAACTTAAAGTATAGTTTCCATTACAAACTCCATAGGTTCCTGTAATTATCTTTACATTTAGTTTTTGTTTATTTTTAAATGAAAATAAACTTAGCAAAACTACCACTGCAATTAATACTTTAATTGATTTCATGTTTTTTTAGCATTTGGTTTTACTATACTATTTATTTTGGTTGGAGAAAAACGATAACCAATAAGCAAATCTCTTGAATGCGTATTATTGGAACGCTTAACACAGACAATAGAATTAACTAAAGAGGTTTTTACCAGATTTTACTTTTAAAATGATTTCTTTTAACGCCTTATAAATGTAATACCTTCTGCTTTCATTTATGCCATTTCCAAATGAAATTCTTTTTTTACCTTCGAGCGAAATAACCATGCCATGACTACCTGGAAACTTATATGCACTTTGGTTTTCCTTAATTGTTTAAATATCATCCCAAGTAAATTTTTTTGTTATGCCAATATTTTGCAAACCAGTAAATATTTTTCCTCCATTATTGTCAAGTGTTAATTCTACTTTTCCCCAAATTGTCATTGCAGCAATACTCCAAAATATAATTGAACCAATTAGAAATGGAATTCCAAATAATGCCATTTCAGGGTCAAATTTACCATTAATTATTTGACTGCCATAAATACTTCCAATAGAACCACCTGACCAAACTATCATAAATGGAACTAAAAAAAAAGCTATAAGAGAACGAGTAGTTGCACCAATTACAGTATAATTAAAGTCTGTTTTTATCCATGCGCCATTAGGAGGAATGTTAATGTTAAAGCCATCATCTTTTTCGTTGCTTAAAACCTCTGAAATTTTAAAAATATAATCGCACTGCTGGCATTGAGCTACATCTGTCATAATATTGATGTGTTCCTTTGTGATTTGTACATTACATTTTGGACAATTCATTATTGTATATTATTATTAAAAACTTTTATTAATTAATTTAATAATTGAACATAGTTATAGAAAACGCAAACCACAAACTAAATTTAGAATATTTTACCCCGCATTATTACAATTCGCAATTCGCATTTCACTAATGTGCAACCATTATTTTTTTGCTCTGCAATAAAGTTTCGCCTTCTTTAATTATAAATTGATAAACACCATTGTTTAAATTCAATGCATTAAAAGTAAAACGGTTTAATCCTGCTTTGGCATATTCGGTATGTAAAGGTATTTCTTTTCCTTGCATATCAATAATTGAAAACGTTAACACTTTTCTGGCTTCTATTTCAAAATCAATTGTTATGTAATCTTTTGCAGGTAAAGGATAAATGCTTATTTCTTGTTTAATATTGTTTTTAGTATCTTGTAAATTAAGTTTGGTATCTGCATTTTTACTTATTCCAATCCATGTTCTATTGTCGTTGTTTAAGGCATAACTTCCATTAAAAAATACTTTTCCAAGTTCGTTATACTTGCGTTGAATTCCTGTGTAGTCGCCCCAACGTTCTACTGAGTCACCTATTAGTAAAATATTGCTTTCGCCTGCTTTCATTATAGCTGGAGTTGATGGGTTTAAATCTCTATTAACATACACCAAACTTGTACCCGGAAAAGTACGTGGAGAAACATGGCTACAAGTTATCATGGCACTGTTATCCCCTAATCCTCCTCCACAATAGGCAATACTTGGGTAACCATAATCCATAGTATCGGAACTAATAATTTGCAATTTTGCTTTTAAAGTATTTGGTCCCCAATAATTGTCAATTGTTATTAAATAAAATCCAGCGGCATTATACCTTGCATCAACAGTGTTTCCTACTAAGTAAAAAATTCCATTTTCATACATAGCACTTAACACGCGTGCATCATTGGTTTGTAGTTTTTTACCGTTTGGTTGAAAAGCATTTGGTTGTAATCCATAATGGTTATCGGCTACAACTAATTTTGTTTTTAATTCAGCCTTGCCCGATTTAATGGTGTTGGTTATTTCGTGAACAAAAACAGTATCGTTCCAAAGTTGATCGGGCCTTACCGAAAATAAAAACATATTTGGTCCGTAAGATTTACTTCCTCCTTTTGCAGGGCAAATACTCCAAATGGGTTTGTTATTGTATTTAATATCGAAGTACACTTTTTGGTTTAAAGTATCGCCTTTGTAGCCATTGTCTTTATCCATTTGCCATATATAACTTTCTATAAATCCATTTTTCCAATAAGTATTGTCTTTTAAACGGTTTATGGTTAAAAACAATTCGTTTTTGGTAATAGAAATAATAGGATAGTCGCTCCAACTACTATCACCCAAAATATTACCTGGAATGGTGTAAAAATTCCAGTTCAAACTAGGATCGTTTGTTTGGCTAAAACCAACAATAATTCTAGTATCTTTACTCGTACTTCCTTGCATAAATACTAGTATAAATCTGTCGGCTTCAGGATCGTAAATTACCCTTGGGTCGTAAGTTCTATTCAAGTTAGTTATACCTTTGGCAATGGATGAAAGAGTGCGTGCTGAAAGTACTCTTCCAGTATCGTTTACTATGTTCATGTTGGTATTAACCACACTACAAATAATACCTGCATTGCTTACTGCAATATCATTGTCGTTTGGAGTGCCTTGCGTTATATTGGCTTTAAAACCCTTTAATTGAGTTGGTAAAGCCACTCCTGTTTTGTTTAAAACATTTTTTGTTTTTCCATCATAATTTAAAATGGCTTCATAATGCTTTTCATCTAATAATTGTTTGTTTAAATTAAAAGATGTTATTGGCTTGGGCGATGATGATTTAAGTAAAATTAATTTTGGATCAAAATCTTCGTCATTATCGCTCAAGTTAATAATGGTTGATAATGGAAGTTTATAATCGTTAGTACGATAAGTAAACTGTGCATTGGCTGATAAAACCAATAATAAAATAAAGGCTAAAAGTATATTTTTTTTCATGTATGTTATTTTGCTAATAATAAAATGTAATCAAATTCTGTTTGTTTTAATTCCATAACCGAAAGCCTGCCTTGCTTAACCAAACCAATATTTTGCAAGGTTTCATCTGCTTTTATTTGTTCGAGTGTAACTGTTTTTTTTAGTTTTTTAAATGGGGCTAAGTCAACTACCAACCAGTTTTTATCTTCGGTGGTTGGGTCTTGGTAATTTTCCTTAACTACCTTGGCTATTCCAACAATTTCCTTTCCTTCATTGCTGTGGTACCAAAGCACTAAATCGCCTTTTTTCATTTCGCGCAAGTTGTTTCGAGCTTGGTAGTTTCTTACCCCGTCCCACATGGTTTTTTTATCTTTTTCAAATTGTTCCCAACTGTATTTAAATGGTTCAGACTTTACCAACCAATATCTCATAATTTTATGTTTTTTTAATAATGATAATATTTAACAACTCGTCCTTTTGCTTTGTTAAAAGCAATTTCTGTTTCACTTCCTTCCGATTTACTGTATTTAAATCCAATTGATGATTCATCTTTTTGTATTTCGTCCCAATATTCACTAATGGAATGTTCGTTTTCAAATTCACGTTCTTTGTGAATAGCTGGATATAAAAACTTTTCATTGGTTAAAAAATCTTTTACCCAATCTTGTAAATAATCGTCTTGTTGAATAAAAGTAGCATACTCGCCTTTGCCATCAAATACATTTTCTAAAACAGTAAGCACAGGAAATTTGTCGGTGTATATTTTTTCACCTTTGCTATTTGTAATAGTAAATTCAACTGTGGAATTATAAATTTTTTTACCTTTAATAGAAATGGAGAAATAATCCAATGTTTTATCGTTTGAAAAGGCATATTTACCAGCTTTTTCTATTAAATAATCTTTTCTGTAAATATTGGTATCAACTGGTGCTATGTACCTGTTTAATTTTTCTTCTTCTTGTTTTTTTGTTTCTTCTTCATCTATTTCAACTTCTCTTAAAGTAGTATTTCTATTTTCATTTGTTCCGTATGGATCACGGTCTATTTCATCGTTATTACACGATGAGATAATTAACAAAACACAAAAGGAAATTAAATATTTTTTCATTTTTCGTTTTCTAAAATTAGCTTCCAAACCAAATCCATTTCTTCATCGTTTTTGCTTTGAATGGTTTTTGCATTTACTTCAATTTCTATATTAGGAATTACTCCTCGTTCATTATTGGTTATAGGTAAGTGGTGTTTAAACTGATAATGTGGAATGCGAATATAATTTTTTGTATTGGGTAATATTAGTATGGGCGTTTGCACAGCATAACAACCCATTTCGGTACCTGCAGTTTCTTGCCCTATTAATATTGCTTTTGCTTTGTGTTTCATGTAAGCTGCCACAAAACTTGCCGCGCTAAACGAACCGTTATCAATTAAGCAAAATACTGCACCTTCAAAGTGATTATCTTCTTTTAATTGTTTTTTATCGTACGAGAAAAAATAATGGTATTGATTTTCTATTTCGTTTTTGTTTCCAAATAAATTGAGCATAGTTCTCGAAAAGTAATAAATTAATTTTTGACTGGCATTTTTATTATAAGTCAATCCTTGCTTACCTCTTACAAAACTATAACTAAATGTATCTTTACTTAAATAGGAAATTAATTCGGCTGCATCTAAAATATTTCCACCACCATTTCCTCTCAAATCAAGTATTAAGTACTTAATATCATTTTCTTTCAATTGATCAAAAGCCCTTGAATAAAATTTAGCTGTATTATTCATTTGAAAAGATGATATTTTCATAACAGCAGTTTGACTATCGCTACCACAAATTCTAAAACTGCCATTTTTTTGGTTAAACAAATTATACTTTATTGTTGTAGTTTTGATTTTGTTTTTTTTACCTTTTTTCTCTTTTACTACAAACGTTTGGTAATTGCCATTTACATCTACTCCATCTAAATTAAAAACAGAATCTTCTTCAAAGTAAGCATTAAAGTACGATTGAAATTGAGAAGCACCATAATAACTTTTCATACTTGCCAAACCTGCATCGGCATTCTGAATTTCAAATATTGAGTTTACAATTTCTTTAGCAGTATGGTTATTAATTTTTATAATTTCAGTTCCAATAACCAAATTACTATCATTCGATAAATTTTCGGTTACAATCAATTTATTATTAATAATAGCTACCTTAAATGGGGCTGCATAATGTTTGTGTTTATTATAATTTTTTATTGATTCATTGCTAGGTAATACTTGTGTATGGCCGCATTTTACGTTGCTTAAATACGAACGAATTATTAATCTATACTTTACATCCCTTAAAGGTTTATCAAGTTTTTTAATGGTTTCGTTATAAATAGAATCCCATTTTTGGGCAGAAGTATATTTAAAAATTCCAGGATGATTGAGTTGAATTTGTTGATGTAAATAATTAAAATCTTCTATCATTTCATCAGGTTCATAAATTGAATCTTGCTTGTTTTGAGCAAAAACAGCAATACAATTTGCAGAAATAAATAGACATAAAAAGTATTTGAAAACCGACATTTAAAACTGAGTTTTTTAAAAGGGCAAAGTACTAAAACTTAAATAATATATAAAGTAAAAAAAGTGTATTAAAATAAATGATGAGAATGGCTAGTTGAAAATTAAAAATTTTCATTGTCTTTTCTAATCAAATTAAATAAATTGAATAAAAAAAGCCGCCTTACTTTTTGTAAAACGGCTTTTAATTTCGTGAAGAAAATTTATTAAAAATCTTGCTTTGCAACTCCATCTTTAATAGCTTGCAATGCAGCTTTTTCGCCCATTATTGCAGCCATTTTATTTCCTTTACCATCATTTCCTTTAGCTATGTAACCGCCTTTAGCTGTTTTTGAAACTACTGCTTCGTGCATTGGTACATTTTTTTCTTTTGTTTTTAGGCAATATGCCGTAATCATTTTTGAAGTATCCATTTTTATAAAATTATAGAAAGCGAAGCTAATAACTTATTTCAAACACCAAAATTAAATGTATTGACAGTATATCCACTTTTTATAAAATATGTTTATATGAATTTTTAAATTACTTGTTTTCGAATATAAACTGCTGATTACTATCTAAACCAATTAAAATATTCGAATCTTTTTTAACATTTCCTGCTAATATTTCTTTAGAAAGTTCATTTAAAATTCTGCGTTGCATTACTCTTTTTAATGGTCTGGCACCATATTGTGGGTCGTAACCTAGTTGCGATAACCAGTCTAAAGCTTCTTCGGTAATGTTTAATTCAATTTGTTGGTTTAGCAAAGTTTGTTTTAATCCTTCAAATTGTAGGTTAACAATGTCTCTCACATTTTCTCTACTTAAAGGAGTAAACATAATAATATCGTCAATTCTATTTAAAAACTCAGGACGAATTTGCTTGCGCAATAACTCCATAACATTGTTTTTTGCTTTGGCTGTTATAGCTTCTTTATCGCTGTCTTCATTTTCCATTTGTTCAAAGCTATCTTGTATTAAGTGCGAACCAATGTTTGAAGTCATAATAACAATCGTATTTTTAAAATTAGCAGTTCGTCCTTTGTTATCAGTTAGTCTTCCATCGTCTAATACTTGTAGCAATATATTAAACACATCAGGATGGGCTTTTTCAATTTCATCTAACAAAACTACTGAGTAAGGCCTTCTGCGAATGGCTTCGGTTAATTGGCCACTTTCTTCGTAACCAACATATCCTGGAGGCGCTCCAATTAAACGGCTTACCGTATGTTTTTCTTGGTATTCGCTCATGTCTATTCTTACCAATGCACTTTCTTGGTTAAATAAAAACTCGGCCAAGGCTTTGGCTAATTCGGTTTTTCCAACTCCTGTTGTTCCTAAAAATATAAATGAGCCAATTGGTTTTTTAGGATCACTTAATCCAGCACGGCTTCTGCGAATGGCATCGCTAATTGCCGATATGGCTTCTTCTTGCCCTATAACTCTTTTATGTAATTCTTCTTCTAAGTGCAATAATTTTTCTCTTTCGCTTTGCAACATTCTAGTAACCGGAATGCCTGTCCAACGAGCTACTACATCGGCTATATCATCAGCAGTTACTTCTTCTTTTACCATTGGCGAATGGTTTTGGGCTTCGTCTAGCTTAGCCTTAAATTCGTTTAATTTATTTTCAACATCTTTAATTTTACCATAACGTATTTCAGCTACTTTAGCAAAATCGCCATTGCGTTCCGCTTGCTCGGCTTCGTGTTTTAAGTTTTCAATTTCTTTTTTACTGGCTTGTATGCCTTCCACTACCACTTTTTCGCTTTGCCATTTTGCTTTCAGTTCGTTTCTATCGGCTTGTAAATTGGCTATTTGCTCTGCTAAATTTTTTACTTTATCATCATCGCCTTCGCGCTTTATAGCTTCGCGTTCTATTTCCAATTGCATAATGCGCCTGTCCAATTGGTCTAACTCTTCAGGAACAGAATCAATTTCTAAACGCAATTTGGCAGCAGCTTCATCCATTAAATCAATGGCTTTATCGGGTAAAAAACGATCGGAAATATAGCGTTGCGAAAGTTCAACAGCAGCTATTATTGCATCGTCTTTAATTCGTACTTTATGGTGTACTTCGTATCTTTCTTTTAATCCACGCAAAATAGAAATGGCATCTTCGGTATCGGGCTCTTCTACATATACTTTTTGAAAACGTCTTTCCAACGCTTTATCTTTTTCAATATATCGCTGGTATTCGGCCAAAGTGGTTGCACCAATGCTGCGCAATTCGCCACGAGCCAAGGCTGGTTTTAAAATATTGGCAGCATCCATTGCACCTTCGCCTCCGCCACCTGCACCAACTAACGTATGTATTTCATCAATAAATAATATTATTTCACCATCAGCACCAATTACTTCTTTCACTACCGATTTTAATCGTTCTTCAAACTCGCCTTTGAACTTTGCGCCCGCAATTAATGAACCCATATCTAACGAGTAAATCTTTTTTGTTTTTAAATTTTCAGGAACATCGCCATTAATAATTCTGTGAGCCAAACCTTCGGCAATAGCAGTTTTTCCAACTCCTGGTTCTCCAATTAAAACAGGATTGTTTTTAGTTCTTCTACTTAATATTTGTAAAACCCTGCGTATTTCTTCATCTCGCCCTATAACGGGGTCAAGTTTACCTTTTTGAGCTAACTCATTTAAGTTTTTTGCGTATTTATTTAAAGCATTGTATTGACTTTCGGCTGATTGAGAAGTAACTTTTTGACCACCTCTTAATTCATTAATCGCTGCTTTTAAATCTTTATCGTTTACACCAGCATCTTTAAGTAAAGTTGCAACCGAATTTTTCGAATCTAATAAAGCCAATAAAATATGCTCAACAGATACAAACTCATCGCCAAATTCTTTTAAAAACGATTGTGCTTTTAATAATACTTGGTTTGCATCGTTTGAAAGGTATTGACTTTGACCAGCTACTTTTGGATAGCCTTTTATCATTGCCTCAATAGCCGATTCAATTCGGCTTTGGTTTACATTTAACTTTTTTAATAAATAAGAAATAACATTTTCATCGGTTTGAATCAATGCCTTTAACAAGTGGGCTGGTACAATGGCTTGTTGCCCATTTTGTAAAGCTATTTGTAACGCTTCCTGCACCGCATCTTGCGATTTTATGGTAAAGTTATTTAAGTTCATAATTTTTATTTTTTACTTAATCGTCAATTTTAACTCCATTGAAAAATTACAGAAGTATTGGCACATAAAAAACTTAAATAAGAATTACTGGCTTAATAAAATTAAAAAAGAGCTTTTAAACAATTGATTATAAGACAAAAAGTCTTTGTTATTGGTAGTTTAAGTTAACATTTTATTTAATTTTATAGTTAAGTGCTAAATAAGGAATAAAAGTTGAATTGCTTCCATATGAATTAAATGTTCTAAAATTCATTAAACCAAAATCGTAACATGATTTAGAACTATTTAACCTAAAACCCAAGCAATACAAATTTAATTCGTTGCTCCAAATTAAATTATCTGATACAATGCTTGTATTAGTCGATATTTTTACTGAGCCACTAACTGAAAAGCCCAATTCATTTTTATTATTTAACAGTGATTCTTCATTACTATTAAACCGCCCAACACCCAATGAAATATTTGCTTTTTCATTTCCGTAAGTAAAACCGCCCGACAAAAATCCTATTTTTTCTGAGGAACTATTTGAACTAAAGTTGTTGTATATTGAAGTAGCTACAAAATAATTATAAGCAACTCCAACATTAAAGTTTTCAGCTACTTCAACTTGACTTCTAAAATGAATATTTACAAAACCCACTATACCTGCAAATAACAATCCACCACCTATCGAAAAATTATCACTTATGCCATAATCTAATCCATTGTATAATACCCAAATGTTTTGAAAATAAAATTCGTTCTTTTTTATTCCCATATAATTGTTGTTCCAAAAATATTTATGGTTTACTTCTATTGATGGAGGCTTTTCATAATTACCAAATCTTTCATTTGTTGAATTATAGTTTTGGTTATAGTTTTGATTATAATTGTTATATTTAATTGAATTCTTTTTTAAAACTATTGAAACTATATTTGATTGTTTTATTGTTAAAATACCCGATGTAGTCTGCAACTTTATTTCATCTGAATTTGATGATAATATTTTTCCAATTAAACTACTTCCATCTTTAAGCGTAATAACACATTCATCAAGTGAATCTATTTTAATTTTAGTTGGTTCATTAGCAAACAAACTATTTGCTAAAAATGAAAACAATAACACAATAAAAGTTTTAAGTAGTAATTTCATATTTGGTTAAAAAAAGAGTTATTTTATTTTATATGTAAAAGCCATGAATGGATAAGCGAGAACACTTTCTGTTTTATTATATTCGTAGTTTCCTGTTGATTGGTTGTAATTTCCATAACCTTCATACATATAAGTATTTCCCATTAATCCTAAATCGAAAGCTGTATTTTTACCCAGAAATCTAAAACCTAAACTATAATATTTTTCATCGTATTTATTAATAAAAAAATTATCGGTTATAACATAAGTTGTTTTATTAATTTTTAACATTCCACTAATAACATAACCATAATTATTTAAATCAGGATTTGAAGGACTGTTAGGATTGTTATTTTTAAAATCCCCTTTACCCATGCTTAATGAAATATTCGAAAACTTATTCCCAATAGTTACACCACCTGTAAATAAACCAAATGTTTTTGAAAAACTACTACTCCTTTCGCCAGTTACATAAAACAAATTATAAGCACAACCTAGTTTTATATATTCATTTAACTCAAACTGGCCTCTTAAATGAAAATTAACAAAGCCAACAACAAACATCATTAAACAACCTCCACCAATAGAAAAATTATCAGTTAAACCATAATCAATTCCATTATATAAAACCCATAAATTTTGATATACAAATTCTTTCTTTTTTAAACCAAAATAATTGTTTCCCATATAGTATTTATGGGTATAAATTTGTGGTTCATAATCGTTAAATCTGTAGACAGAATTATCTTTATTTCCTTCAAATCTTACTATTTCTGTATTGTTTGGGTTTTTAGGGTTTACTTGGCTATTGAATTTTTCAGGTTCAGTATTATTGTTACTTTTTTTAATATTTATAATGTTAGTAAATGGAATAGTAATAATTCCTATAATTTCATTGTAAACTTTAATTTCTGTTTTGTTTGTTAAAATTAAATAACCTTTAATTTTACTACCATCTTTTAAAGTAACATTTACTATATTTAAACTATCTATTTTTAAGTTTTTTATTTCTGTTGAATCACTATTTTGTGCGTTTAATTTTAAACCTAAACATAACAAGAAAATAAAATATAAAACTAGTTTATTATTACTTTTTTTAACGGTTTTAAAAGTATAAAATTTCATTTTATTAAATAGCTTATTGATAAATAAGGATAAACCCTAAAATCATCTTTATAAGTTTTCATTCCATTAGTTAAATTGATAGCATCATTTTCTTTTTTGTAGGTATTTCCCATTAATGCAAAATCATAAGAAAAATTACCATCTATTTTTCTGAAACCTAAACTAAAAAACTTCTCATCAATTTCATGCATAAAAAAGTTGTCTGAAATGAATAAAAAGTTTTTATCAATTTCAGCCATTCCACTTAAGGAAAAAGCTAAATTTTTATAATTTTCATCTATGCTTCCAATATTACCCAGTTTTTGTATATAGCCTTTAGCAACGGTAAAAGTTAAATTATTATTTAAATTACCAATAGTTATTCCACCAGATAATAATTCAAATTTTTTGCTTGAAATGTTTTCTTTATTTAAGTTATCAGCTATAAAAAAAATATTGTAACAAGCGCCAATTTTTAAATAGTCGTTCAAATCTATTTGACTATTTATATGTAAATTAAAAAAACTTGAAGGTATATACGTTAATACATTTGCTCCAACTGATAAATAATTACTCAATCCATAATCGATGCCATTATGTAAAATATCAATATTTTGATAAATAATTTTATTTGATTTTATACCGTTATAGCAGTTATTAATAAAATATTTATGAGTAAAATGGAATGAGTTTTGGTTTTTTAAAACAATTTTTTCATTAACATTTAATAATCTTGCATTTTGAGATTTAGCAATTAATTGAATAAAAATAAACAAGAATAAAGTTGTATTTTTCATAATATGATTATTTTATTAATGAAAAAATTGTTTGTTATTTAATTCGATTTAGAATTGTATCCAAATGAAATTCCTGCTCTAAAACCATCACTATTTGGAATAGTAGCCCAAAAATTAATTGGAATGTTTAATCGGCCACTTTTTATGGTTTTGCCTAATGCCAATACTACTGAACCTACTAATTCATAATCTCCTCTGCTGTCTAATCTCTTTACTTTATCAAATTTAGTTACATTTCTTCTCTGTAAATCGCCAACTGAAGTAAATATATTATTGTTTGTTGGATCTGGAGCACCTTCTAGTTTTTGAGCAAATGTAATAATAGGACCAAAACCAATTTCCCAACCATTTTTGTTATTTCTAAAACCATTTAAAACGGCTAAACTTGGTATTATTAATCCTTGATCAATTCCCGAAATCATTGGAATAAACTCAAACAATGCTTGAAAATTACCTTCGTTTAAATATTGTTTTTCAAATTGGTAACCAAACTGAAAAAATGCTGGGTTTACTTCAAAACCACCTTCCGATTTTTTATTTTGTAAAATGCCTGCATTATCTCCAAAAATAAATGTATAACCAAACCTTGGTCCTTCTAAACTAATTCTAGTTTGGTTAGGATTATTAAATGTATTTTCATAATCGAATGGCTTTGATAATTTTGAAACTAATTCTTCATCATTTTTTAAATCAAACATTTTTCTCAAAGTTATATTTATCATGGGTTGAATTTCGTTTGGTAAGTTGTTAAATTCTTCAATTTTTGTTTTTTCAATACTTTCATTTTTTACATTAATTAATCGAATGGTAACAGTAATTTTTGAACCAATTAGTTCCACTCCACCAGTCATAAAATAATCTGTAGTTATAACTTTTGCAATTTCGAGTAAACAGCTTTTACCATAGCAACCATCAATGTTTAACTTGTTTTTTTCTATTTTATATGCTACATCATATTTGTCTAGCACATCATAAGTTTCAAGTTTTTCGCATTCAGTTCTAAGTATATTACCCAGTTGTTTTGCATCTACGGTCAAGCCTTTGCTATCAATATTTAAGACTGTTAATGTAGGTTTTTTATCTTGTGCGTTTAAGTTTAAAAAAGTTACTAAAATGGTAACAGAAATTAGTGTAAGTTTTGAGATTAATTTTAAATTTTTCATAAATTTTTTTGTTTTTTATTGTGCTACAAATAGAATTTTTTTAAATAACTTATTAAAATTGATTAACACAACCTTAAGATAAAATATTTGCATAAACCAATATTTTTTAAATTAATTTGGGATATCAACAATGAATTTTGCATTTTTTGTAAATAATTTTTTGCATTTTGTGTATTTTGCAAAATATTATTCCAAAAAATAATAGCGTTTAATAAAAATTTATGGCAGTAGAAGAAACCAAAGACATACAATATCAATTTATAAATAAAATAAAATCGGTAATTCCAGTTAATGAAAATTTGGTTCAGTGTATTGCCGATTTACTTAATTTAAGCAACGACAGTGCTTACCGAAGAATTAGATGCGAAAAATTATTTGATATAAATGAAGTTAATATTTTATGTAAAACATTTAAAATTAAGTTTGATGAAGAAGTTGAAAAAAATGCTAATTCGGTAACTTTCGATTTTAAGTTACTTGATCACAATAAACAAAATTTTAGATTATGGTTAAGTAATATTTTAAACAACCTTAAAATAATAAGTGCCAGGCCAGAGAATTCTATCATTTACTCAGCAGATGATGTTCCTATTTGGCACCATTTTAACGATGAATTACTTATTAAATTCAAGTTGTTTTATTGGCTAAAAACTATACTTGCCGATAAAGATTATGTAGAAAGTAACTTTGATGAAACTTTAATTGATGAAGATTTAGTTCAAATGTCTAAAGATATTTCCTACTATTACAACCAAACATCCTCAATTGAAATATGGACTGAAGATACTTTTAACTCCACTTTAAAACAAGTGGAATACTTTTGGGGAAGTGGTTTTTTAAAATCAAAAGAAGTAGCTTTAAAAATTTGCGAAACCATTGAAAATGAAATAAATATTTTGCAAAAAATGGCTGCCACAAGCAGTAAATTAACTTCAGGAAAAGAAAATTTTAAATTGTATCACAGTGAAGTAATGGTTGGTAACAATAGCATAGTAGCTAATATTGGAGGCAATAAAGTTTCTTATGTTAGTTATAATACTTTTAATATGATGACAACTACCAATTCACTTTTTGTAAATGAAGCAGAAGAATGGCTTAAAAATTTAATTAAAAAGTCGAATTTAATTAGTGGAATAAGCGAAAAACAGAGAAATCAGTTTTTTAAAAAATTATTTACTAAGTTGGAAAAATTGAGAGATTTAATTAAAAGCGAAGATTAATTTTATTAACAAAAAAATATTGAAATTTATTTGTAATTATTAATTTAAAGTTATATTCGTACTAATGAATTTGAGTAGTTCTATATTACAATTTCTGCATTACGTACAGTTTGAAAAAAAATATTCAAATCATACACTCACAAGCTACCAAACCGATTTAATACAATTTGAAAATTATATTAATTCAACATATAACTTTCAAAAAATCTCTTTAATCAGCCATGTCCATATTAAAAGTTGGCTTGTAAAAATGATAAATGAAGGAATTAAAAACAGGTCCGTTGCACGAAAAATATCAACTTTAAAATCGTTTTACAATTTTTTATTAAGAGATCAAATTGTTTTAGTCAATCCTTTAACTAAAGTTCAAACGCCAAAAATAGAAAAAAGATTACCTGAATTTGTTGAAACGGCTTCAATGGAAAACTTGTTTGACGAAAATACCTTAAACGCTTATTTCAAAAACGATTTTGAAGGTAAAAGAAATAAATTAATTGTTTTATTATTTTACACAACTGGCATCCGACTTTCTGAATTAATGAATTTAACAGAAAGCAATATTGATTTTTACAAAAAGCAAATTAAAGTTTTAGGAAAAAGAAACAAGGAGAGAATAATTCCAATAACCGGTGAGTTAATATTGTTAATCAAAAATTTTCAAATAGATAAATCAGAATTAAAAATTGAAAACCAGTATTTGTTAACCACTCACAAAGGCGATCAAATTTACCCAAAACTAATTTACAACTGTGTAAAAACACATTTAAGTTTAGTTACCACACTCTCCAAACGAAGTCCGCATGTTTTACGACATACTTATGCTACTCACTTGTTAAATCAAGGAGCTGAATTAAATGCAATAAAAGAATTATTAGGACATTCGAGCTTAGCTGCAACCCAAGTATATACTCATAACAGCATTCAACAATTAAAAGAGGTGTATAAAAAGCACCCTCGTAAATAAATAGTTCAAAAAATAAATAGTTAAATTATGAAAGTAAACATTCAATCGATTCATTTTGACGCAGACAAAAAACTGCTTGATTTCATTACTAAAAAAGTAGAAAAAACCAAAACTTTTTATGAAGGAATAGACAATGCAATGGTTTATTTAAAATTAGATAAAGATAATCATGGAGAAAATAAAGTAGTGGAAGTAAAGCTAAATGCAGGAGGCCACGAGGTTTTTGCGAAAGAAAATAGCAGTACTTTTGAAGCAGCAGTTGATATTGTTGTAGATAAAATAAACGCTCAAGTTAAAAAACACAAAGAAAAATTGCAATTAAAAATGTAAAGTTTATTTCAATAAAATTTTAAAGCCTGCTTTTTAAGTGGGCTTTTTTCGTTTTAAAGCATTTAATAATTTTCTAGTAAAATAAATAACCTTGTTTTTCAATACATACCATAAAAAAATAATATTTTTTGATTGCATTATTTGTTTTTTGCATAAAAGCACTACATTTGCAGTCCGAAAAAACGAAGAAGTCTAGTTCTTTTCTTATTATTTGTAATATTTATTAATCAAAATAGGGTACAACCAATACTCAATTTTAAATATACAGGCCACTTTAGCTCAGCTGGTAGAGCAACTGATTTGTAATCAGTAGGTCGCTGGTTCGATTCCGGCAAGTGGCTCAATTATTATTATTTTATTATAGTAATAAGGGGAGATACCAGAGCGGCCAAATGGGACGGACTGTAAATCCGTTGAGAAATCTACGAAGGTTCGAATCCTTCTCTCCCCACCAAAATATTATAAGCGAGAGTAGCTCAGTTGGTAGAGCGACAGCCTTCCAAGCTGTAGGTCGCGGGTTCGAGCCTCGTCTCTCGCTCAAAAAACGAGCAAATAATTAAAAAATTGTTCAAAAAAAGTTGTTTTATACATTGATATCATATAAAACAAAAAATCTAGTTTAATAATATAAACTAAAATATAACAAATAGAAGGGTTAAAGAGTTCAGTTTAACGAAAGTTAAATTTATAAAGAACTACAACATAATAAGTAAAAACAAGCTGTTGTAGCTCAGGGGTAGAGCACTTCCTTGGTAAGGAAGAGGTCGAGAGTTCAATTCTCTTCAACAGCTCAAAAAAAAATTTAGCTCCTTAGGGGGCTTTTGGTGTATTTAAAAAACAATAAATTAAAAAAATAAAATCATGGCTAAAGAAAAATTTGACCGTAGTAAACCACACGTAAACATTGGTACAATTGGACACGTAGATCACGGGAAAACAACATTAACTGCTGCTATTACAAAAGTATTAAGCGATGCAGGTTTATCAGAAGCACGTTCATTCGAATCTATCGATTCGGCTCCTGAAGAAAAAGAACGCGGTATTACAATTAATACAGCTCACGTTGAGTATTCAACAGCAAATCGTCACTACGCTCACGTAGATTGTCCAGGTCACGCGGATTATGTTAAGAACATGGTTACCGGAGCTGCTCAAATGGATGGTGCTATCCTTGTGGTTGCATCTACTGACGGACCTATGCCTCAAACTCGCGAACATATTTTGTTAGCTCGTCAGGTTGGTGTTCCTAAAATTGTTGTATTCATGAATAAAGTGGATATGGTTGATGATCCTGAATTATTAGAAATCGTTGAAATGGAAATCCGTGATTTGTTAAACAAATACGAATTCCCTGGTGATGAAATTCCTGTTATTCAAGGTTCAGCATTAGGTGGTTTAAATGGTGATGCAGCATGGGTTAGCAAAATTATGGAATTAATGGATGCAGTTGATTCTTATATTCCAGTTCCACCACGTTTAACTGAGTTACCTTTCTTAATGCCTGTTGAAGATGTATTTTCAATCACAGGTCGTGGAACTGTAGCTACAGGTCGTATCGAGCGTGGAATTATCAATTCAAACGAAGGTGTTGAAATTATTGGCTTAGGTGCTGAAAAATTAACTTCAACTGTTACTGGTGTTGAAATGTTCCGTAAAATATTAGATAGAGGTGAAGCAGGTGATAACGTAGGTTTATTATTACGTGGTGTTGATAAAGAAGCAATCCGTAGAGGAATGGTAATTTGTAAGCCAGGTTCAGTAATGCCTCATACAGAATTCAAAGCTGAAATATATGTATTATCAAAAGATGAAGGTGGTCGCCACACTCCATTTTTTAACAAATACCGCCCTCAGTTTTATTTCCGTACCACTGACGTAACAGGAGAAGTAGTGTTACCAGAAGGAATGGAAATGGTAATGCCAGGTGATAACGTTACTATTACAGTTAAATTGATCAATCCAATTGCAATGGAAAAAAGCTTACGCTTTGCAATCCGTGAAGGTGGAAGAACAGTTGGTGCTGGTCAGGTAACTGAAATTTTAAAATAATTATAAATTAAATACAATTTTTACATCGAATGTTGGTTAAGGTAACTTGGCCAACTTTTGGTGTCTAAATTAGGAGTGTAGTTCAAGGGTAGAATGTCGGTCTCCAAAACCGCTGATGGGAGTTCGAATCTCTCCACTCCTGCAAATAAAATAAGGGTAATTTCAAGTTTTTGAAAACTCAATAATATTATGAATAAAATAACAGAATACGTAAAACAATCTTACGATGAATTAATGAATAAAGTAACTTGGCCTACTTGGGGTGAGTTACAAGAAAGTACTATAATAGTTATGATAGCTACTTTATTAATTGCTTTTGTAATTTTTATTATGGATTTAATTAGTAACGGTGGTTTAGGATTTTTTTACCAAATATTCAAGTAATTAAATCGAAATATGATTCAAGAGCAGTTTAAGTGGTATGTAGCACGAGCAATTACTGGACAAGAAAAGAAAGTAAAAGCTCAAATTGAAGTGGAACTTGAAAGAGCTGGTCTTAAAGTGCATGTACCTCAAATTTTAATACCTACTGAAAAAGTATATACAGTAAAAAATGGTAAAAAAATAGCAAAAGAAAAAGCGTATTTACCAGGATACATTTTAATTCAAGCTGAGTTAGTTGGAGAAGTTGGACATACAATTGATTCTGTAAACGGAATAGTAGGCTTTTTAGGTGGTAAATTAACTCCGGTTCCTTTACGTCATTCAGAAGTTGCCCGTATTTTAGGAAATGTTGATGCTATTGGGGAACAAGGTGAAGTAATGGATGAGCCATTTATTGTTGGTGAAACAGTGAAAGTTATTGATGGACCATTTAGCGGTTTTGATGGATTGATAGAAGAAGTAAGTGAAGAGAAAAAGAAGTTAAAAGTAATGGTTAAAATTTTTGGACGAAGAACTCCTTTAGAGTTAAATTTTGTTCAAGTAGAAAAAGAAAAATAAAATATTCAATTTAAGTATAATTTGTTCCATGCTGCTTCCACTGTTTGAACAAAAAAGTACTTAGAAAGATATTTATTAAATATAAAATAAAATGGCAAAAGAATTAACAGGATTTGTAAAATTGCAGGTTAAAGGCGGAAGCGCAAACCCTGCACCCCCAATTGGACCTGCATTAGGTTCAAAGGGTATAAATATCATGGAGTTTTGCAAGCAATTTAACGCTCGTACCCAGGATAAAGCTGGTAAAATATTACCAGTAGTAATTTCGGTTTATAGTGATAAGTCTTTTGACTTCATAATTAAAACACCACCAGTAGCCTCTCAACTGCTGGAAGCTGCAAAAATCAAAAGTGGTTCTGCTGAATCTAACCGTAAAAAAGTTGGAACAGTAACTTGGGACCAAGTTAAAGATATTGCAGCTGACAAAATGCAAGACATGAACTGCTTTAAAGTAGAATCGGCCATGAAAATGGTAGCAGGTTCGGCTCGCTCTATGGGTATCACTGTTACGGGTGATAGTCCATTTCAAAATTAATTTTTAGATTTTAAAACAATGGCAAGGATCAGCAAAAAAAGAAAAGAAGTACTCAAGAAAATTGAGGCAAACAAAAATTACACTTTGTCTGATGCGTCTAAACTAGTAAAAGAAATTTCTTATACTAAATTCGATTCATCGGTAGACATTGATGTACGCTTGGGAGTTGACCCTAAAAAAGCTAATCAAATGGTTCGCGGTGTGGCAAGTTTACCACACGGTACTGGCAAAGATGTTCGCGTTTTAGCTTTAGTTCCCCCTGATAAGGAAGCTGAAGCACGTGAGGCAGGTGCTGACCATATAGGTTTGGATGAATACATCCAAAAGATTGAGCAAGGATGGGTTGACATTGATATCATTGTAACAATGCCTGCAGTTATGGCTAAATTAGGTAAACTTGGTAAAATTTTAGGACCACGTAACTTAATGCCTAACCCAAAATCAGGAACAGTTACTATGGAAATTGGAAAAACTATTAAAGAAGTAAAAGCTGGTAAAATTGATTTTAAGGTAGATAAAGAAGGAGCAATCCATACTTCTATCGGAAAATCTTCAATGGAACCACAAAAATTATTCGAAAACGCAGTAGAATTAATCCAAACTATTAACAAACTAAAACCATCAGCGGCAAAAGGAACTTACTTAAAAGGAGTTAGTTTAAGTAGTACCATGAGCCCAGGTATTTCAGTAGATACTAAATCAATTCCTGGAATTTAATTATTAATAAAACAACAGTTATGACGAAACACGAAAAAAATGAAGTGATAGATAACTTGGCTGGTTTATTTAACGAGTTCAAGAATGTTTATGTAACTAATGTTCAAAGTTTAAATGCCAAACAAACTAGTTTATTACGCGGTCAACTTTTCAAATCAGGTATTACCATGCAAATGGCAAAAAATACTTTGATTGAAAAAGCAATGGAACGTAGTGGAAGAGATTTTGGTAATTTAAGTGAAACTTTAGTAGGAAATACAGCTTTAATGTTTTGCCACGATATGAAAGAGCCTGCAAAGGTTATCAAATCATTTCGTAAAAAAACAGAAATACCTTACCTAAAAGGTGCGGCTATTGATGCTGATATTTTCATCGGTGACAACCAATTAGAATCGTTAATTGCTCTTAAAACTAAAAATGAGCTTATCGGTGAAATTATTGGATTGTTACAAAGCCCAGCTAAAAATGTTATTGGTGCATTACAAGCTTCAGGTGGAGGTAAAATTGCAGGCTTAGTTAAAACGTTGTCTGAGCGTCCTGAATAATTCAGATAGAAATAAATTAATTTTAAACAAAAAACAAAAATAAATAAATACAATCATGGCAGATTTAAAAACCTTCGCAGAGCAATTAGTTAACCTTTCAGTGAAAGACGTTAATGAATTAGCAAAAATTTTAAAAGACGAGTATGGCATAGAGCCTGCTGCTGCAGCTGCTGCTGCACCTGCTGCTGCTGCTGCTGCTGAAGCTCCGGCTGAGCAAACTTCTTTCGATGTAATATTGAAAAGTGCTGGCGCAGCTAAATTAAACGTTGTTAAAACAGTTAAAGATTTAACAGGTTTAGGATTAAAAGAAGCTAAAGAATTAGTTGATGGCGCTCCAAAACCAATTAAGTTAGGTGTTGACAAAACTGAAGCAGAAAGCTTAAAAGCAAAGCTTGAAGAAGCTGGTGCTGAAGTTGAAGTAAAGTAATAGCTTTTAGCTTAATAATCAGACTTGACCCCGGCATTTTGCCGCGGGTCAATTCTGCATTTTAAAAAACTAGTGTTTAGCTTTTTATTGATTATAAATTAATCAATTTTTTTTAGGTTTTATTCAACCTTTACAAAAATGAATAAACAGTAAATTGATAGTATTTTCAATTTAAAACCAAATATTACATTGACTAACAGAACTATAACACCAGAAGGTAGAATTACTTTCGCTAAGGTAAAACCGGTTATTGATTATCCAGATTTTTTGGATGTACAATTAGAATCTTTTAGAGAGTTTTTTCAATTAGATACTACTTCAGAAAGTAGAGCTAATGAAGGTCTTTTTAAAGTTTTTCAGGAAAATTTTCCAATTAGTGATACAAGGAATATTTTCACATTAGAATTTCTTGATTATTTTGTTGATCCGCCACGCTATTCAATCGAAGAGTGTATTGAAAGAGGATTGACTTACAGTGTTCCATTAAAAGCTAAATTAAAATTGAGCTGTAACGATCCGGAACATGAAGATTTTCAAACAATTGTTCAAGATGTATATTTAGGAACAATTCCATACATGACTCCAAGCGGTACTTTTTGTATCAACGGTGCGGAACGTGTTATTGTTTCTCAATTACACCGTTCTCCAGGAGTGTTCTTTGGTCAATCGTACCATACAAATGGAACAAAATTATATTCTGCCAGAGTAATTCCTTTTAAAGGTAGCTGGATAGAATTTGCAACTGACGTAAACAACGTGATGTATGCATACATTGATAGAAAAAAGAAGTTTCCAGTTACCACATTATTACGTGCCATTGGATTCGAATCTGATAAAGATATATTAAACTTATTTGACCTTGCTGAAGAAATTAAAGTAAGCAAAGCAGGTTTAAAAAAAGTACTTGGTCGTAAATTAGCTGCCCGTGTTTTAAGAACTTGGGTGGAAGATTTTGTTGATGAAGATACCGGTGAAGTTGTTTCAATTGAACGTAATGAAGTAATTATTGAGCGTGATACTAAAATTGAAGATAGTCACATTGATATGATTTTAGAAGCGGAAGTTAAAACAATTATATTACATAAAAATGAAAGCAATCACAACGAGTTTGCCACCATTTTAAATACATTACAAAAAGATACTTCAAACAGTGCCAAAGAAGCACATGAGCATATCTATCGCCAGTTACGTAACGCAGATCCACCTGATGAAGAAACAGCAAGAGGAGTAATTGAAAAGTTATTTTTCTCTGATAAGCGTTACGATTTAGGTGAAGTAGGTCGTTACCGTATCAACAGAAAATTAAACAAAAACGAATCGTTAGACAATAGAGTTTTATCGAAAGATGATATCGTTTCAATCATAAAATACTTAATCGAATTATCGAATTCACGTGCAGATGTGGATGATATTGATCACTTAAGTAACAGACGTGTAAGAACAGTAGGGGAGCAGTTGTATTCACAATTTGGTGTAGGTTTAGCTCGTATGAGCAGAACAATACGTGAAAGAATGAACATTCGCGACAATGAAGTTTTTACTCCGCAAGATTTGATTAATGCTAAAACATTATCTTCAGTAATTAATTCATTTTTTGGTACCAATCAGTTATCTCAATTCATGGATCAAACCAATCCATTGGCTGAGATTACACACAAAAGAAGAATGTCGGCCCTAGGTCCAGGTGGACTTTCGAGAGAAAGAGCTGGTTTTGAGGTTCGTGACGTACATTACACCCACTACGGTCGTTTGTGTACTATTGAAACTCCTGAAGGACCAAATATTGGTTTGATTTCATCATTATGTGTTCATGCAAAAATTAATAGCATGGGCTTTATTGAAACTCCTTATTTAAAAGTTGAAAACGGAATTGTTTCTGTTGGAAAACCAGTAACTTATTTAAGTGCTGAAGATGAAGAAGGAATGGTTATTGCACAATCTGATGCAAAATATAACGAGGCTACAGGTAAATTCAATGAACCTAAAGTAAAAGCACGTTACGAAGGTGATTTCCCGATGGTGGAGCCAGAAAAGCTTCAGTTTATGGATATTGCTCCTAACCAAATTGTTTCAATTGCAGCAAGTATGATTCCTTTCTTAGAGCACAACGATGCGAATCGTGCTTTAATGGGTTCAAACATGCAACGTCAGGCAGTTCCTTTATTACGTCCTGAAGCACCAGTTGTTGGTACAGGATTAGAAGGTAAAATTGCTCGTGATAGTAGAAACTTATTATTGGCTGAAGGAAATGGAGTTGTAGAATTTGTTGATGGAAACGAAATAAGAATTCGTTACGAACAAACTGAATCAGACAAGTTAGTTAGTTTTGGAACAGATACTAAAACGTATAAATTAATTAAATTTTTAAGAACCAACCAAAATACTTGTATCAACTTAAGACCAATTGTTAAAAAAGGTGAAAAGGTTACAAAAGGTAAAGTATTGTGTGAAGGTTATGCAACCCAAGGTGGTGAATTAGCTATAGGTAGAAACCTTAAAGTGGCATTTATGCCTTGGCAAGGTAATAACTTTGAAGATGCGATTGTAATTAGTGAACGTGTAACAAAAGAAGATGTATTTACTTCAATACACATTACTGAATATGAACTTGAAGTTAGAGATACCAAAAGAGGGGAAGAAGAATTAACCAACGATATACCAAATGTAAGCGAAGATGCTACCAGAAACTTGGATGAAAATGGTTTAATTAGAATTGGTTGCGAGGTATTTGATGGTGATATTTTAATTGGTAAAATTACTCCAAAAGGTGAAACGGAACCATCACCAGAAGAAAAATTATTAAGAGCAATTTTTGGTGACAAAGCGGGTGATGTAAAAGATGCTTCTTTAAAAGCTTCTCCTTCAACTGCCGGTGTAGTTATTGAAAAGAAATTATTTGCTAGACTTAAAAAAGATAAAACAGGAAAAGCAGAAGATAAAACCAAAATTGCTAAATTAACTGAAGAGCATGATAAAAATACTTCTTCTATTAAATCAATTTTAGTTGAAAAATTATTTTCTATTTTAACTGGAAAAACTAGCCAAGGTGTAATGAATGTTTATGGTGAAGAATTGATTTCGAAAGGAACTAAATTTACTATGAAAAACTTAGGCGAAGTGGATTATACCAATGTAAATGCAAATAATTGGAGCACTGATTCTGAGAAAAATGATATGATTAAACAAATCTTATCAAACTACAAAAACAGAGTTAACCAAGAATTGGCAGACTTTAGACGTAAAGAATACGCAATAAGCGTTGGAGATGAATTGCCAACAGGTATTTTAAAACTAGCTAAAGTATACATTGCTCAAAAACGTAAGTTAAAAGTAGGTGATAAAATGGCGGGTCGTCATGGAAATAAAGGAATTGTAGCGCGTATTGTACGTGACGAAGATTTACCTTTTCAAGAAGATGGAAGACCAGTTGATATTGTATTAAATCCTTTAGGTGTTCCTTCTCGTATGAATTTAGGACAGATTTACGAAACTGTTTTAGGTTGGGCTGGTATTGAATTAGGATTAAAATTTGCAACCCCAATTTTTGATGGTGCAAATGATGATGATGTATTAGAATTTACTCGTAAAGCAGGAATTCCTGATTGGGGTAAAACATATCTTTATGATGGTTTATCAGGCGAAAGATTTGATCAACCTACCACTGTTGGCGTAATTTATATGATTAAATTAGGACACATGGTTGATGATAAAATGCACGCTCGTTCTATTGGGCCATATTCATTAATTACGCAACAGCCTTTAGGTGGTAAAGCACAATTTGGTGGTCAGCGTTTTGGTGAAATGGAAGTTTGGGCACTTGAAGCTTATGGTGCATCAAATATTTTACAAGAAATATTAACTGTAAAATCGGATGATATTATTGGTAGAGCAAAAGCTTACGAAGCAATTGTAAAAGGAGATAATATGCCACAACCTGGTATTCCTGAATCGTTCAATGTATTGTTACATGAATTAAGAGGATTAGGTTTAGATGTAACGTTAGAATAAATTTTTAAAAATGGAATTGACCCTACAATTTTGCAAGGTCAATTCCATTAAAATATTTAAACTAATAATTTTTAATCAAAAAAAAATTTCAATAGAAATATATGTCTTTCAAAAAAGATCAAAAAATAAAAAGCAATTTTACCAAAATCAGAATTGGATTGGCTTCACCAGAGTCAATTTTACAAAGATCGCACGGTGAAGTAACAAAGCCTGAAACAATTAATTACCGTTCGTTCAAGCCAGAAATGGGTGGATTGTTCTGTGAAAGAATTTTTGGGCCAATAAAAGATTACGAATGTCATTGTGGTAAATACAAACGCATACGTTACAAAGGTATAGTTTGCGACCGTTGTGGTGTTGAAGTAACCGAAAAGAAAGTAAGAAGAGAAAGAATGGGCCACATTAATTTAGTGGTTCCTGTTGCTCATATATGGTATTTTAGAAGCTTGCCAAATAAAATTGGTTATGTACTTGGAATGCCAACTAAAAAATTAGACATGGTTGTTTATTACGAACGTTACGTAGTATGCCAACCGGGTACAAAATTAAATGATGGAGTTCAAATGAACGACTTGTTAACGGAAGAAGAATATTTAGATATTTTAGATTCGTTACCAAAAGATAACCAACATTTAGATGATGAAGATCCAAACAAATTCATTGCTAAAATGGGTGGAGATGCACTTTGGTTTTTATTAAGCCGAGTTGATTTGGATGCATTGAGTTTTGATTTACGTATTAAAGCAAGTTCAGAAACTAGTCAGCAAAGAAAAGCAGAAGCTTTAAAGCGCTTAAAAGTAATTGAAGGTTTCCGTTCTGCTCAAGAAAATGGCGAAAATCGTCCGGAATGGATGGTAGTAAAAATATTACCAGTTATTCCACCAGAATTACGTCCATTAGTGCCATTAGAAGGTGGAAGATTTGCTACCTCTGATTTAAATGATTTATACAGACGTGTGATTATTCGTAATAACCGTTTAAAGCGTTTAATGGAAATAAAAGCTCCTGAAGTAATTTTACGTAACGAAAAACGTATGTTACAAGAAGCGGTAGATTCATTATTTGACAATACAAGAAGAGTAAGTGCTGTAAAAACTGAAGGTAACCGTCCTTTAAAATCTTTAAGCGATATGCTAAAAGGTAAGCAAGGTCGTTTCCGTCAAAATTTATTAGGTAAGCGTGTTGATTATTCAGGTCGTTCGGTAATTGTAGTTGGTCCACAATTAAAATTACACGAGTGTGGAATTCCTAAAAACATGGCTGCTGAATTATTCAAACCATTTGTTATCCGTAAATTATTGGAGCGTGGTATTGTAAAAACAGTTAAATCTGCTAAAAAATTAGTTGACAGAAAAGAGCCTGTAATTTGGGACATTTTAGAAAATATTTTAAAAGGTCATCCTATTTTATTAAACCGTGCTCCTACATTACACAGGTTAGGTATTCAAGCTTTCCAACCAAAATTAATTGAAGGAAAAGCAATACAATTACACCCATTAGTTTGTACGGGTTTTAATGCCGATTTTGACGGGGATCAAATGGCTGTTCACGTTCCACTAGGTAACGCAGCAGTTTTAGAAGCACAATTGTTAATGCTTGCTCCGCATAATATTTTAAACCCTGCAAATGGTGCGCCTATTGCAGTTCCTTCTCAGGATATGGTTTTGGGTTTATATTATATTACAAAAGGTAGAAAAAGTACTGAAGAACACCCAATTAAAGGGGAAGGTTTAAAGTTTTACTCTCCAGAAGAAGCAATCATTGCTTTTAACGAACGTAAAGTAGCTTTACATGCTTTTGTAAAATGTAAAGTTAATATTATTGAAAATGGAGAATTAGTAAACAAACTAATTGATACTACTGTAGGAAGAATATTATTTAATCAAGTGGTACCAACAGGTTTTGGTTATATAAATGAACTATTAACTAAGAAAAACTTAAGAGATATTATTGGTTCGGTGATTGCTGAATGTGGTATGGATAAGTGTGCTAAATTCTTAGATGATATTAAAGAAATAGGTTTCCATTTTGCATTTAAAGGAGGATTGTCATTTAACTTAAGTTATGTAATGATTCCTGAAGAAAAAGGCAAGTTTGTAAAAGAAGCGCAAGCAGAAGTAGAAGAAATTTGGAGCAATTACGAACAAGGATTTATAACAAACAACGAACGTTATAACCAAGTAATTGATATCTGGACGCGTATTAACTCACGTTTGGCTGATACATTATTAACTCAATTGAAAAACGATAACCAAGGATTTAACCCAATTTATATGATGTTGGATTCTGGAGCGCGTGGTTCAAAAGAGCAAATTCGTCAGTTAGGTGGAATGAGGGGATTAATGGCAAAACCACAAAAGAATTTAAGTGGTGGAACTGGTGAAATCATCGAGAATCCAATTCTTTCGAACTTTAAAGAAGGTTTATCAGTTATTGAATACTTTATTTCAACCCACGGTGCGCGTAAAGGTTTGGCCGATACAGCTTTAAAAACTGCGGATGCGGGTTACTTAACAAGAAGGTTACACGATGTAGCGCAAGATATAGTTGTAAACGAAGAAGATTGCGGTACTTTACGTGGAATTCCAATTAGTGCATTAAAAGACAACGAAGAAGAAGTAGAAAGTTTATATGAAAGAATATTAGGTAGAGTAAGTTTACACGATATTTTTGATCCATTAACTAACGAATTATACGTAGAAGCAGGCGAGCAAATAATTGAAAAAATTGCTGCTAAAATTGCTGAAAGTCCAATAGAAACTGTTGAAATTAGATCGGCATTAACTTGCGAAACTCAATTAGGTATTTGTGCTAAATGTTATGGTAGAAATTTATCTACTGGTAGAATGGCACAAAGAGGAGATTCAGCGGGTGTAATTGCAGCACAATCAATTGGTGAACCAGGAACACAGTTAACATTACGTACTTTCCACGTGGGTGGTACTGCTTCAAACATTGCAAACGAAAGCCAAATGAACGCTAAGTTTGCAGGTATTTTAGAATTTGAAGAAATTAAAACGGTTGAAATGAAAACTGATGACGGTATCATTGATACTGTAATTGGTCGCCAAGGAGAAATAAGAATTTTAGATGAAACAACCCGCAATCCAATTATTACTGTAAACATTCCATACGGAGCGCATTTATTAGTAAAAAATGGAGTTAAAATTGCAAAAGGCGATATCATTTGTTCGTGGGATCCGTACAATGCGGTAATCTTATCTGATTTTGCAGGTAAATTACAGTTTGAAGGAATTATAGAAAACATTACTTTTAAAGAAGAAAGTGATGAACAAACTGGGCACAAAGAAAAGGTTATTATCGAATCGAAAGATAAAACCAAAACACCTTCCATTATTGTAAACGATAAAAAAGGAAATCCTTTAAAAGAATACAATATTCCGGTAGGAGCTCACATTGTAGTGGAAGATGGAAAACAAATTGGAACAGGAGAAATTTTAGTTAAAATTCCTCGTGTAGCAAGTAAAACACGCGATATTACAGGAGGTTTACCTCGTGTAACTGAATTGTTTGAAGCACGTAACCCAAGTAATCCTGCGGTAGTAACCGAAATAGATGGAGTAGTTAGCTTTGGTGGCATTAAACGTGGTAATAGAGAAATAGTAGTAACAAGTAGAGATGGTGATAGCCGTAAATACATGGTTCCATTATCTAAACACATTTTAGTGCAAGAAAACGATTTCGTAAAAGCAGGTTCTCAATTATCTGATGGTTCAATAAGCCCACAAGATATTTTAAGAATTGAAGGACCATTAACAGTTCAGCGTTATATTGTAAACGGAATTCAAGAAGTTTACCGTTTACAAGGTGTAAAAATTTCAGACAAACACATTGAAATTATTGTACGCCAAATGATGCAAAAACTAGAAGTGGTTGATTTAGGTGATACTTTATTCCTAGAAGGTGAAAATGTAGATCGTTTTAAATTTAAAAAAGTAAACGATTGGATTTACGATAAAAAAGTAGTGTTGGAACCAGGTGATTCAACTAATTACAAAGCAGGACAAATTATAAGTGTTAGAAAATTACGCGATGAAAACTCACAATTAAAACGTAAAGATTTACGTTTGGTTGAAGTGAGAGATGCGGAATCGTCAACTGCGGTACAAGTAATTATGGGTATTACCAAATCATCATTAGGTACTCAAAGTTTTATGAGTGCAGCATCGTTCCAGGAAACAACTAAGGTGCTTAATGAAGCAGCTATAAACGGTAAAGTAGATAAGATGTTAGGATTAAAAGAAAACGTAATTGTTGGACATTTAATTCCTGCAGGAACTGGTTTACGCGATTATGAAAAATTAGTAGTTGGAAGTAAAGAAGAATACGAAGCATTATTGTCATCGAAAGGCGATGATTAAATAATAGCCAACAATAAAACAAAAAGCTACTTAAAGTAAATTTAAGTAGCTTTTTTGTTTTAAAAAATAGTTAAATACTTGCTTAGGCTTTAATAGAATAAAAGTACAAAAGTTTGATTAACCACAAATGAGTCAGCGGAGCATTGAACCGACACTTTTGCCAAGTCCCAATTAACAAGCTACCTTTTTTCTGTAGACTAGTATACTGTCTATTTGAAGTTCTGTATGTGCTTTGTGATGTCGGAAAATTTTTAATTTTTTTCTTGTGAGTTTCATATTTGTCCGTAAATTTGTCCGTGTCCGTAATAATGTCCGTAATATGATAAATGTAAAATTCTACCTTGATAAAGCCGATAAAAGTAAAAGATTTCCAATACACCTTGTTATCAGGCAAAAAGACGTCCAAGTCAAGGTTGCGACTGGCGAGAAAATTTTTAAAAAGGATTGGGATAACAAAAACCAAGTTGTCAAGGAATCTGAATACACACACAAATCAATTAATAAGTTCTTGTCATTTCTGAAGCAAGAAGTTGAAAAATATTTTGAGGCTGTTCCACACTCTCAATTCACAGATAAAAGAGTCAAGGAGAAAATTTTATCCTTAGTAAATAGTCGCAAGGTTAACACCGATGTAAAAATGGTCTGCGAGGATGCTGCCGAATATGAAGGAAAGACAAAAATATCTTTTGTTGATTTATTTGCAGGTGCTGGTGGATTTAGTGAAGGTTTTTTACAAGCTGAACACGGAAACAAGTATTACGATTTTATATTAGGAAGTGATATTAATGAGAATTGCGAATTAACTCACCTTGCTCGATACAACTACCAACTTGGAATCGATGCAGAATTTTTGCGTCAAGATATAACAGAACCAGATTTTCTAGATAATTTGTTACAGAAGTTGAAAAATCAGCAAATTGATGTTGTTTGTGGTGGACCACCTTGTCAAAGTTTTAGTTTGGCTGGTAAGCGTAAAAAGTTTGACAAAAAAGATGATTTGTTCGCTCACTACTTAAATGTTATTCGGATACTACGTCCTAAGTATTTTGTAATGGAAAACGTAAAAGGAATACTTACAAAAGAAGGAGGCAAAATAAAAGAAATGATTTTGCAAGAAATCAAATCAATTGTTGATTTGAAAGAGTTTCACCAGCTAATACACTTTATAGCTAAGCTTAGAAAAGCAGAAAGAGAAAAAGTGTTTACATTGGATTGTTTCAATTTTAGAATGCAATTCGAATCAGCAAACGAAAAGGAATTAGAGAAGTTAAGAGAAAATTATATTCAAATTGTTGAAAACAAATTTCGTTTATTAACTCCTAAAATTGCTGATTATAAAAAAAGTAAAACAGATGTAAATATCAATACTATTCGTCATGGTTTTAATTTATTAAAGCGAAGTAAAGAACTTGCCTATGTAAGAAAGAAAGTAATATTAGAAAAGGCTCATAGTGATTTAGATAATGATTTTTTTGCCGAAAAATTTGATTCCTTTTTGACTACCATAGAATCAGATACAATTATAGAACAAATTCAAGAAGCCTTTAATAATTTAAAACCTGAAAAAGCATTTCAAAATGAAATTGCTGAAATAATTGTGGCTTTAGAAATTTACAATAATTCTTTTGAAGAGTGTATTCAGGGATTACAACCTTATGTTAAAGTGTTGAATTTAGAAACTGAGTTTGAAGAAATTTTATCCCATATAAGATTATATAATATTGACCAACCTTTTGTAGCATTGGCTTCCAATTATGGTGTTCCGCAAAATAGGGAAAGAGTTTTATTTATTGGTTGTCGCAAAGATCAACAATTAATAAAAGTTGTTCCTCCAACAGTAACAGATAAGGAAAAAGTTACTGTATTTGAAGCATTGTATGATTTAGATTTTGTAGGTAACGATGAAGAAAAGTTTGATTACGAAAAAATTGATTTGAAAGCCAAGTATAACGGCTCTACTCAAAAAATGGAATCTCTTTTAAAGAAACGAGCAATTGATGGAAAGCCTGAAGAAAAGAAAGGTCTAACTTATGCTGAATGGTCAAAAAAGGGAAGATTTAACGGACGGTTTTTAAACGCTAAAAATCCTTTTTATGTTAGAAATTTTGAAGAATTGAAAAATACGTTTTTGCATATTATTACACCTTTACATAATCATAAAACAAGTAAACAAAATGATGATGTAGTAAAAAGACTTGATGTAATACTAAGAACTGGGGATTATGATTTGGCTAAGGAAGAATTGAAAAAAATCGGTTTGGATTCTGAAAAAAGAAATTACAATGTTTTAAAACCAAATTCTCAAAGTTCTACTATTATGACAATTGCTGACGATTATATACATTATTCAAATCCAAGAGCATTAACCGTTAGAGAAATGGCAAGGTTGCAATCATTTGATGATTCGTTTGTTTTCCAAGGAAAACGTTCAACCGGTGGAAATAAACGTAAATTTGAAGTGCCGCAGTTTACATTAGTAGGTAACGCAGTTCCTCCATTAATGGCTCGTGCTGTTGCGTTGGAAATTTTAAAAAATATTGATTAAAGTCCGAAATAAGATAAAGGATTATTTCCAGTCAAATGAGGAATTGCTGCTCTAATATCTGTTCTTAATGTTGTTCTTGAGCCAGATTGAAAATTATTTGTAAAAATTTCTTTTAAAGATTTTGCAACATTTTGAACAGTTGGTTGTCCCCAATAATTTCCGCCCGATAAATTTGTTACTCGTTTAACTGCAACACCATCGGGTTTATAAACAGTATTTTGATTAGAAGGAACTGTTACAAATGAATAAGTAAAGCTTTGAGCATTTTGGATATTGTAACCATTTCTACCTATTGTGATGTTTCTTCCACGAAAACCGCCAGCTGAATAAATCATATCCCAAAGCATTGGAACTTGTGCGTTATCATTCCAATTTGTTTTGCATTGAATAATACCTATCTCAAATTGATGAAAGTCTCTTGCAGATATATAATTTGAAAGGTCAATGTTGAACTTGTTTCTAATGGTTGAAGGAATTTGAACTCCATTATTGTCAAGCACGTTCAATTGTGCAATATCAGTATTGTATTCATGTAAATTTGGGAAAATTATTATGGTAATATCTGATTCTGTATTACAGGCAAAATTACCATAATTTACTGTGATTGCATCTTGTATGGACTTCGGTACTAAACTCATTTTTTTAATTGCAACAATTCTACTTCCAACACAACAAAGATTAATATACCAACAAACTAAAGACTCCCAAGCAGTTCCTCCAGCTGATAATTCTCCTTGTCCCCTTCCGCCTCCTCCAGTAGATTTAAAAATATTAGATAAGTGGTCACCTAAATTAATAATTTCATTTTCACCGTAATTATTACCCAATAGTCTATTGATTTCAGGTTGCCAAGTTTGCCAGCAATTTTGAAATGTATTTGTTTTGAAAATATTCTCAATAGCTAATTTTCTAAATTGGTCGGGTATCGTATCGTACATTATTTCTCGTAATTTTTGTCAAATATCGTAAAATTTGTTGAAAGCCTTATTAAGGGAAGCGATTTTTTGCCTTCGCTCGCATCTTGCTTATGAATGTATTGATAAGCGGCTGGCTGATTATTTTATTTTAATTAAAAAGGCAGGATGGTTCTCGACTTCGCTCGAACTGACTACACATTAAGTCATTTCGAGCGAAGTCGAGAAAGTGTAAATGGGTGTAATTATTCTTTAACTTAATGACATTGTGCGAGCGAGAGCGAATTTTACAAACCAATAAATTGGTTTGTGTTTTGGTTTATTTAATTGTTCACGGTTTAAACATTGCACATTATAGCCCATGGTTTAAACATAGCCCACGGTTTAAGAATGCAATTGCACATTATAGCCCACGGTTTAAACCGTGGGCTATAATGTGTAATTGCATTCGAACAATGGCTTTACCCGCCTTCGCTCGCATCTTGCGAGTGAATGTATTGTTAAGCGGCTGGCTGTTTATTTTATTTTTATTAAAAAGGCAGGATGGTTCTCGACTACGCTCGAACTGACAACACATTAAGTCATTTCGAGCGAAGTCGAGAAAGTGTAAATGGGTGTAATTATTCCTTAACTTAATGACATTGTGCGAGAGAGAGCGGAAACAATCCAAATGCCACCAGCAACTTTTTTTTAACCTGACACAGTTTATTGAACAGACTCTTTTCGTGCATTCTTTTTTAATTTTCTTCGTAATAATAGGAGTAATCTATTCCTTTCATATACATTTCTCGGCTAATAATATCGCTGGTAATTGCCGTTTTAAGTAGTGCTTGTAAAACGCTACTATCTACCGAGCTTATAACCATTGCATTCATGTAGTTGGTTTTGCTTATTTTACTCCAATCTACACAGCATTTCAATTGTTTTTTCAGTATTAAATCAAGCCAAATTCGTGTACTTCTGCCATTGCCTTCCATAAATGGATGGGCTTTGTTCATGGCCACATATTTTTCTACAATTTCATCAAAATTGGTTTCGGGCATATGGTCTATTTGTAACAAAGTGCTGTTTAAATATGTTGCATACTCAAATCTATATCCACCTTTAGCAATATTTTTGGTTCTTATTTGCCCTGCAAAATTATATAATCCACCAAAAATATAGGCATGTATTTGTTGTAAGCCTTTGGCTGTGCCTACTTCTATGCTATCTACAAAAGCCGTTTCAAATAAAGCATACGCCTTGGTTTTGCTTTTACCATCTATACTTTCGGGGCTATAGGTAAACCATTCTATAAATCGGTTGGCATTTTTACTTGGAAACTGTTTACCTAAAGCAACAATACCTTGGTAATCGAGCATATCTGTCAAACGCCTTTTTCCATCTGGTGCCAATAATTTCAATTGGGTAGTGGCACTAACCACTTCACTATTTTCTTTTTTAAGTTTTGTTTTTAAATACTTCCAATAATTGCGGTTTTTGTTGTAGTCATCATGGTCTCGTAATACTGCTATAATATCCAACACCGAAAACCACCATTTGGCATTTTCATCGTCCCAAACGGCACGTACCTCTCGGTCGTTAAAAAACCGAATAGATATTTTTGATTTAGCGTGCATAACCAATTTTAAAAAAGTTTAATTTTATGGCTCAGTAAAGTATAAGCAAATGAACACAAGAATAACTAAATTTAGTAACTATTTTAAAACAAAAAAAATCCCGAAGCTCTGCCTTCGTTCGCATCTTGCAAGTGAATTTTTAGTGTTTGCAACTATATTATTTAAATTTTTAATAAATTAAAGTAGAAATTTTAAGGACCACTATTCCATTAAAAGCGTGCGTGGGGTCGGCAAAAAGGCGGGCCAGCCCTGGCCTTGTGCATGGAAGCTTTTTTTTGCCTTGATTTTTTGTTTCTTTTTCATTTAAGGAAAAAGAAAGAAGAAAAATTGAAGATGACTTTTTTGGGTCGACTAATTAAAAAGGCGGGACGCCCATTAAACCCTCACTTGCAAAATGCAAGCGAGCAATGTCATTAAGTTAAGGAATTTCTGACATTGAAAAGGTCAAATGTTTATAGCAATCATAATTGATTCGTGGGTGCGACCCGTTAGCTAACGGGTCGTATGTTTTATGGCAAATATTTTCTACAAACATGTGACTCCGTTGGAGTCATTTCCTTAACTTAATGACATTGTGCGAGCGACAGCGAATTTTACAAACCAATAAATTGGTTTTTTTATTGTGTTTTATTTCGTAGCCACGGTTTAGCTTCTCATATTATCAAATTGCAAAGGTACTTCAAAATCGTGTCCTCTTACCGCAGCCATGGTGTTTTGCAATTCATCAATTTGTTTGGCTGTTACCCTTACTTGGTCGTCCATAATACTGGCTTGTACTTTTAGCTTCGAATCTTTAATAAATGCAATTACTTTCTTGGCTGTTTCTTTATCAATGCCTTCTTTTATTGGCAAATCTTGCAATACTAATTTTCCACTCGAACGAGGTTCTTTGCTTAAATCTAGGCTTCTTACATCTAATTGTTGTTTGCTAAATTTACTCAATATAATATCTATTATACTGGTTAAAGCCATATCCTGATTGGCAGCAATTTTTACTATTTTGCTTTTTTTATCAATTTCAATACTGCATTCAGCATCTTTTAAATCGTATCTGTTTACCAATTCTTTTGCTGCAGTGTTTATTGCATTATCTATTTTTTGTAAATCTATTTTGGAAACTATATCAAAACTAGCCATATTTATATTTTTAAGTAAAAATTAAGGGATTAAACTTTTTAATTGGATTGCAAGATGGTAAATTTGATAAAGAAATTATATAAAAATGAAAAATATTTTTAAAATATTATCAATAGGGCTAATAATTATTTCATCTTGCGGTAAGGAAAATCCCATTAAAGTAGAAACGCCAATTAATACATTGGATACTATTAAAAATTTTAATGGAATATTGTTTCCAGTTTCGGGTAAATTAACACTAAACTTTAAGCATTACTTTGCCAATACTCCTATAATTTATGGTTCGCAAAATTATATTACCAATGCAAATGATACCATTACCATTTCTGATTTAGCATACCGTATTTCAAACATCCAATTATTTGATTTTAATAAAAAAACTTGGGTGGATGTGGGAACTTATAAGTTAAATCCTGGTCTTGATGCTTTTGAATATAAATTTACAATAAACAATATTCCGGCTGGTTTGTATAACAATATAAGGTTTAATATTGGTGTGGATAGTTTGCGCAATCATGTTGGCGACCAATCGGGCGATTTAGATCCTGCTTTGGGAATGTATTGGAGTTGGACAAGCGGATATGTTCATTTTAGAATTGAAGGACGAAAAATACCATCGCTACAAACTTTTAGTTTGCATATTGGTGGCAGCCCCAATGTGGTAAATAAAAACTTTGATTTGTTAAGTTATAAAGTAAAAGATTCATTGAAAGGTATTTCATTCGATATGAAATTAGATGTTAGTAAATTTTTTAACACACCTTTTTTGTATGATTTATCTGTTGATCCTTTGAATATTCACAATGAATTTGAGCCAATAATTAAACAAAAAATATTACCAAACATGCTAGGAATGTTTAGTGTTGAAAATGTAAAAGCAGATTAGTTTTTATGAAATATAAGTTTAAAATATTATTTTATTTTACAGTAATTGTCCTCCTTTTTGCTTGCACTAAAGACATAAAAATAGAAAATCCAACAAGCGAATGGGATCAAACGCCATATATTATTCAATATCCATCTTTTTTAAATAAGGAAAGTAATCAAGTAAAATCTCCGGCTGATAATCCTTTAACTAAAGCAGGAGTGGAGTTAGGTAGAAAGTTGTTTTACGAACCCATGCTTTCTGTAAATAATTCTATTTCGTGTGCCAGTTGTCACAATAGCGCATTTGCTTTTTCCGATACTGTAAAATTTAGCAAAGGTGCATTTAACCAACCTACCACGCGCAATTCAATGCCGTTGTTCAATATTGCATTTCAAGAAAGCAAAGCCATTGATACCATTCATCGTTTTTTTTGGGATGGAAGTTCACCGTCTTTAGAAAGACAATCAATTGTGCCCATTTTAAATCCTATAGAAATGGCCAGCGATTTAAAAGTTGTAATTGAACGACTCCAAACAAGTGCTGTTTACCCCAAATTATTTAAAAAAGCTTTTGGCACCGATTCCATTTACACCAGTTTAATTCAAAAAGCATTGGCACAATTTGAAAGAACTTTGGTTTCATTTGAATCGAAATACGATGAATATTTAGCAACAAAAAATTTCAATGTATTTACAGAGGAAGAAAAAAGAGGATATGCCCTATTTTATTCTGAAAGCAAACCATTAGAAAATATAAAAGGTGCTGATTGTTTTCATTGTCATGGTGCTGAAAAAAGTTTTTATATGACTGATTTTCAGTTTAAAAATAATGGATTGCAAAAAGAACTAACCGATTCAGGTTTATTTCGTATTACTAATAAAACAAATGATTTAGGAAAATTTAAAACTCCTAGTTTACGTAATTTAGCTTTTACTGCACCTTATATGCACAATGGAAGTAAACAAACGTTAAAGGATGTGATAGATTTTTATAATACCGGAGGTTTTCCATCGCCTTGGGTGGACCCAAATATAGGAAAACACCAAGTAACTGGAGGATTGCAATTAACCGAAGAACAAAAACAAGATTTAATTGCATTTTTATTAACCATGACCGATAATAATTTTGTAAAAAAAACTGAATTTACTAAACCTAACTAAATATTTAGGTTTTTAATATAGATATTAATAAAAACAATAAATAATATGAATAAAAAAGTACAATTAAAAAAAATAATAACCTTGCTTATTATTTTTTCAACAACAGTTAACTATTTAAAAGCTCAAATAACAAGTCTTTCATCTTGTTATTTTTTTCCTCAATCGGGCACATATACTCCATTGAGTGGGGGAACTACTGTTCCTGCAATTCATGTTGATGATGCTGCTTCTGGTATTTTGCCAATTGGTTTTAATTTTACCTATCTTGGAGTAACTTATAATAGTTTTTATGCATCTTCAAATGGTATTTTAACACTTGGTACTGCAAATGCAAGTTTAACTAACAATCTTGCAACTGGTGCTGGGCGACCAATTTTATCGCCACTTTGGGATGATTTACATGGTGCTTCAGGTGTAGCAAGTTACCTTACTACTGGTGCAACAGGAAGTAGAATTTTTACTTTTGAATGGTATAATTGGAGATGGTATTATACTGTAGGTTCTCCAACTATTTCTTTTCAGTGTAAATTATACGAAGCAACAGGTGCCATTGAATTTATATATAGACAAGAATCTACTTCATTAAGTGGAGTAAACGAATCTGCTTCTATCGGTATTTCTGGGGTTTTAACAGGTTCTGGTAATTTTATTTCATTGAATAATAGTGGCACAGCTCCTACAGCAAGTACTACTACCGAAACAACAAATATTAATCTAAAACCCGATAATGGCCAACGATATGTATTTACACCATTAAACAATCCAAATCCAAATGGTGGGCTTACTGGACCACCACAACCACCAATTGCTAACTTTTATGCACCTGATACCGTTTGGATAAATAGCCCTGCTACTTTAATCAATACATCAAGTTTTCAAAGCCGCGTATTTTGGGATTTTCCAAACGAAAATCCATTACAAACCGGTTACTTCCGCCAAGCAGGATATATTGATACTGCTAGATTTACCAATAATATTACTTACACTTTTACAAGCCCAGGGTTAAAATTGGTAAAGTTATTGGCAGTAAATGATATTAGACGAGATTCATTACGCGATTCAATAATAAAATACATTTATGTAGATACGCCAAGCCAAAGACCAATAGCTCAATTTATTACTTTTAAACGAATTATGGGTATTACAGAAGAGGCTCCATTTATTGATATATCGAGCAATGGACCAACGCAATGGGATTGGACTATTGACCCACCTTGTATAAGCTGTATTACAGATCCTGCAAATGGAATTGCAAATTATTTTGTAACAGGTTCGGGCCAACCAGGAAACACAGTTGCCAGTCCACGATTAGCAGCATTTGACCCCGGAGTTTTTAAAGTTTGTTTGCGAGTTTGGAATTTAAGAGGAACGGATTCCATTTGTAAAAATAATTATATAAAAGTGGTAGAGGGCAATTATATGTGCTCAGGTTCGGGAGGATTTTCAAGTACGAAAGAAGAAGGATTTTTATATGGAATTAGTGGTCCTTACCAAACTTATGCAAGAAGCAGTTGGCCATCAAATTGCCCAGGTTTTACTATAAATCCTTGTGCTGATTCAATTACTTTATTTGTAGAAAGAATCAAAATGTGGCCAACAGATAGTATTATTATTTATAATGGCCCAGATAATACCTCTCCAAAATTAATTACAATTGGAGCTGGACCAACTGGTCAAGTACCTTTAACTGCTGCACAATCATTATTAAAAGGTGGAAATGCAATACATTTTAGATACAAACCAGGTTCATTGCCTTTACCAGGTGGATACGATTCAGCTTCGTTTATTATTAGATGGTTAGCAAAACCAGCAAGTTATCCAAAACCAATTTCTAGAATAGAAATGCCTGATACGGTTTATTCTACTCAATTAATTTCGTATGAAGCAAAATCGACTGGAACATTAATGAAATATAGTTGGGATATAGATGGTAATGGAGCATACGATTCAATTTCAACCAATCCAAAACGTACTTATGTTATATCTGTTCCATCGCTAAGAAATGTATGTTTAGTTACCTACAATTGTGTTGGATATGATACAGCTTGCAAACAAGTTGCTTTTTTACCAATCAATCGTCCACCAATTGCACGTTTTACAGTTGATAAAAACATTGCATTTAACACAGATACAATCAGATTCAAAGATCAAACTGCCAATGGAGTTGCAGCATGGAGATGGACTTTTATACCCGGAAATGTTCAATACTTAAATGGAACATCTTCATCAAGTCAAAATCCACAAGTGAGGTTAACAAGCCCAACACAATACACAGTAAGATTAACCGCTACCAATGCTTTTGGAGTAGATTCTATTACAAAATCGTTCTTTATTCAAATTAATGCTTATCAAACTCCTGGAAATGGAGCTGCTTTTGCTTCTGTTGCTGATGCCACAATGGGTATTAACAGAGTTAGATTAGCCGGAATTGATACTAGTTTCAACAATGCTACAGGTCCTTCATTTGAATATATAAACTCAATTTTTCAAGTTGGAAGTATGTATCGTGGAGGAAAATATGCCATTGTTTTAAACAGACCAAAAGCTGGAACCAATTTAGATTACAAAGTGTGGGTAGATTTAAATTACAATGCAAATTTTGAAACAAACGAATTAGTTTTAAATAAAATTAATAATGGGGATGAGCAATTAAGCGATACTTTAACTATTTCTTCAACCCAACCATATGGTAATACAAGAATGAGAGTAGGAGTTGATTTAGCCAATTCAACACAATTCAATTCAGTATATGGTACAATAGGTTTATTTAAAGATTTTAATGTTTCAGTGAAGCAAGATTTAGTAAAACCAACAATTAGTTTAAATGGATCAAATGTAATCAGAACAGAAATTAACAAACTATTTGCCGATCCATCGGCAGCGGCATTTGATAATATTGAAGGAAACATAAGTAGTAGAATTCAAAAAATTTCAACAGTTGATACAACAAACATTGGCGTTTATAATGTTAAATATTTTGTAACCGATTATTCAGGTAATACTTCTGATACAGTATACAGAACAGTAATTGTAGAATTAAATAGCACAGGTCCTTCAATAACTTTAATAGGTTTGAATACTTTAAGAACCAATGTAAAAGAAACCTTTAACGATCCGGGAGTAATTGCTTTAGATAATACAGGAAACGTAATTACTAGCAATGTAATTACAACAGGTACTGTAAACACCAATGTTATTGGAACTTATACCAGAAGGTATACAATTACAGATGCATTTAATTTTACTAGGTTTGTTGAAAGAACAATTATTGTTCAAGATACAACCAAACCAGTAATTACTCCTAAAGAAAGCCCATATTTACACCAAGTTGGAACTGTATTTAATCCAATTCAAGCCATTAATTGGTCAGATAATTACAATACTAAAGCACAGTTAAATCCTACCTATGTTGGTATATTAAATGAAAACATAATTGGTACTTACTTTATGGTTTATAATTTAGTTGATGAATCGAATAACAGTGCAAAAGAACTTAGATTACAAGTAAATGTAACTGACAAAATAAAACCAACTATTGAAGTTACCAATAACCCTTTATTTGTTGAAGTAAATGAAACTTTTGATGAAAGCGATGTAGTTGTAAACGATAATTACTGGCCTTTAACTGCGCTTTACAGAAACCAAACAAGCAATGTTAAAATAGATTCGTTGGGTACATACCAAATTACTTATTTTGTAACCGATGGTTCAGGGAATGTAAACAGCATAGTAAGAACTGTTATAGTTAGAGATACCAAAGCACCAACAATCAAATTGGTAGGTTTGTCAACTATAAATTTAGAACGTTTTAATACATATATAGAACCAGGCGTTCAAATATTTGATAACTTTAATTCAGATGCAGAAATTCGTAAAAACTTAGTAATTACAAGTAATTTACCTGTAAACTCAAATGGCGATTATTTTGGAAATGTAGAAGGTTTGTATACGGTTCAATATAAAGTAAGAGATATCTCGAACAATATTTCTGATATATACTACAGAACAGTAAATGTAATTGCAAATACGACATCTGTAATTGAAAATTTAATCAATGCAAATAACATTTTATCAATTTACCCTAACCCTAATAACGGAATTGTAAAAGTAAAATTATTTGGAAATAACAAACAAGAAGTGAAAGTTAAAATTTATAATTCAGTAGGTAGTTTGGCTAAAACTTTAACAATAGAAAATAACGACTTAACTGAAAAACAAATTGATTTAAGTTCATTTGCAAACGGTGTTTACTTAGTACAAGTTGAAACAGCTGGAAAAGTATATACACATAAAATTAGTGTTATAAAATAATTTATTAAATTAAAGTTTTTAAAAAAGGTGTTTTCTACTTGAAAACACCTTTTTTTATTTCTTATTTTTAGTAATTTTAATAGGAAGGTAATATATAACTCAATGGTTATAAACTGAACCACATAGACACATAGGGCACATAGATTTTTCTTTGTTTTTAATATTACTATATGGTTTTAAAATATTGTAAAAGGTTATTATAACAAAAAAAACTGAACCATTTAGACATATAGGGTTCATAGTTTATTACTTTGTTTTCTATGTTTTTATGTGGTTTTTGAAAAGATAAAATGGTTAGTTTTTAATAAAAATAAAATTAAATTTTGAAACAGGTTTATTATTTTCCAATATGAAAGCAGTTATTGATTTAGGATCGAATACTTTTAATTTACTTATAGCCCAACTAGAAAACAAGCAATTGGTAGTATATGAAAATATAGAAATTGCTGTAAAAATTGGGAAAGGAGGGTTAATAAATAATATTATTACTGCCGTAGCAATTGAACGTTCAATAAATACCTTGGCTGATTTTAAATTGATAATACAAAAATATAAAATTGATAAAATTACAGCATTGGCTACTTCTGCTATTAGAAATGCAAGTAATGGAATTGAAATTAAAAATAAAATTAAAGATTTATTCGATATTGATATTGAAATAATTGATGGCAATAAAGAAGCAGAATTAATTTATTGGGGAGCCTTACACTCTTTTGATTTTCCAAATGAAAATGTGTTAGTAATGGATATTGGTGGAGGAAGTGTGGAGTTTATAATTGGTAACAAAAACAACATACTTTGGAAAAAAAGTTTCGATTTAGGTGCAGTAAGGTTATTTGAATTGTTTAAACCAAATAATCCATTTAGCGAAAATGATATTGATAAAATAAAAGACCATTTTGTAAGTAAAACAAGCACATTAATAGAAAATATTGAAAAGTATAATCCTCAATATTTAATTGGAACAGCGGGTAGTTTTGATACAATAAAAGACATTGCTCATAATGAACTAAAACTTAACTTGAACTCCAAAAACAAAAATGTAACTAAAATTACAAAGGTTGATTTTGAAAAATTAAAAGCATTATTTTTAAAATTAACCATCAATGAAAGATTGAAGTTGAAAGGTATGGTAGATTATAGAACCGAATACATTCCAATTGCCTCTATAATGATTGATTTGGTTTTAAATAAATTGAATATAAATACTTTGCATTGTTCTTCCTTTTCAATGAAAGAAGGTGTTTTTTATGAAAATAAATTGTATTAGATTAAATTTTTGATATGTTTGAAAACCTTAATAATTCTTAATGAATAATGAAAGACCTTATTATAAATTCTAAAGCCAATAAAGCTGATTATTATTTAATTTCTAAGCTTCCAATTGTTGTAAAAAACGAAATATTGTTAATACCTTTAAGTTCTATTTTAAGAATGGAAGCCGATGGTTCTTGCACAAAAATTTATACCAATAATAATAAAATGTTTACTGTTACTAAAATATTAGCATATTTCGAAAAAACATTACCTTATTCATTTTTAAGAGTGCACGATAAGTATATAATAAATATAAATTTTGCAGAAAAAATTATTTGTGAACACCACTGGAGTATTGAATTAAGTGACAAAACAATTATAAGAATTTCAGACAATAAGAAAGACTTATTAATAAGTGCTTTAGGATTAGTGATTAATAAAATATGACTTAACATTGCTAAATTACCCCCACTTATTATAAATTGCCCCTATTTATTATATTTAATATTGATAATTAAATCCATTTTCTTTATTTTATACATTATTAAATATAAATAGAAATATGAAAAAAATCTTATTAACGCTCGCAACCCTTATGGTTGTTTGGGGGGGCTTTAAAAGCTCAAACAATAGATCCTTTAAGGGATCTAAACAACCATCTTCGTGTTAAATTTGGAAGCTTATCCAAGCCATCGCCAATTAAAGAATACCAGTATGACATGGTAGGACATACTTCCGATAAAACCAAATGGACAAACTTAAACAATACTACGTTTATGAATACTGAAGAATGGTATAGAATGTATCAAGAAACCTATTTTATGGCCTTTGACACATTACCTTTACAAACCGATGAAGCCATTTTTGAGGCAATGGCTAATGTTGGTTCAAACGAAGTACCTATTGGAATTAGAGACATAGATTATTATTATTTTAAAAGCGATGCTTTAACTACTAATAAATATTTTGATTTTGATACCATAAATGACATTATAACTGATATAGCAGGCAGGCCTTCTAGTCCATATTTAACCAATAATGTTTTTATAGCTGCACCACTTTATGGTTCTACTAACGATGGTTCAAACACTAAATTTATAATTAGTCCAAGTTGGATTTTTAAAGACTTGGCAAATACAAATTTTTACACAAGTGCTTATACTTTAAAAATTGATTTTGGCGATGGAACAGGTCCTCATTTTTATAATCCGAGTGTACCAAATACATATACAGCAAACTATGCTGCTTTAGGCGAAAAAGACATAGACGTTCAATTACTGCAAGATGGTGTATTAATAAAACAATCTAAAAGCAAGTTTATGGTTTTAGGAAAAAAAGCTTTAGGTAAAACATTTGTTGAAGATATTCATGAAGGTCTAACTGCATTTGTAACTAACCCATGTAATATTCGTGAAAATGCAAAACGTAAAATTATAATTTATGTACCAGGTTTTGATCCATTGTTTCGTTTACCTAAACTTGCAAGAAGTGCATCAGACGTATACAATGGCATGATTCAACAACCAGAAATTGCTAATTTATTAAACTTTGGATACGAGTTTCATGTAATTATGTTTAATGACCCAACCAGAGATATAGTGGGTAATGCAAATGACTTGATAGGATATATTGACTTTTTGAAAGGAACTATGGCTGATAATAAAAACCAGTTTGTAGTAATAGGTGAAAGCATGGGAGGTTTAGTTGCTCGTTATGCTTTGTCGTTTATGGAAACTTCTTTTTATACTTCTAATTTAAGCAATCACCAACCAGAAAGAATGCACAATACACGATTATACATAAGCATAGATGTGCCAAACCAAGGTGCAAATATTCCTCTTGCTTTCCAACATTTATACGATAAATTTGAACTTTTTGGAATTGCATTTGGTGCACAATTCAGGGTGTTTTCGCGCGAAAACAAACTTTTTTTAGATGCAGATGCAGCAAAACAAATGTTAATTTATCATTTAGATACAAAAACTGGGGGAGGTAATTTTACCCATGACCCAATGAGAACTGCATTTTTAAATAATTTGGCATCTGTAGGAAATTACCCAATGAAACTAAAAAAAGTAGCCTTAACCAATGGATTAATGAGCGGAGCAGGACAAACCCATTTTTACGATGCCAATAGAAGAAATCCCAATGACAATTTAGCAAGTTTCAATTTAAAACTATATGTTGATTTACTGTGGTTCCTAAAACTACCAATTTTCGATTTTAATTACGAATTGAAAACCAATCCAAATGGAAGCGGTACTGTATATTCAAATAGTTTTACTACTTACAATAACAGCCTAGACTTTTATTGGTTTGGTGTAAGGGTAAATTCAACTAGCATTTCAAGTGGTACAATAGAAAGTGCTTTAAACGTACAGCCATATTGTACAAGTCCGGGAGGTTATTTTCCTACTGGATCAAATGGTTCTGATATAATGGCTAATGTAATTACTAATTCAACTATAAATCCTTACAAATGGCCAGAAGGCGATTGTTGGTACTCAGGTTTAGTAAATGTTAGTGGTGGTTCAAATGGTTCTGGCTGTTGGATAGGTTCAGCAAATGCTGGGTTTGGAGGTTTTTTTAGATTAAATGCCGATGTTAGTTTTTGTTCAGATGGTGGTAACTTTTGTTTTATACCTACCATTAGTGCGTTAGACTATACCGACAATACATTACCCCAACCATTAGACCCTTATTACAATATAGAAACCAATTCTATAAACCATATGCTTAACCATACTCCTTTTGATGTAATAGTTGGTATTCCAAACTTAAATGGTAATGCCGACCTTAACGAAGACCATTTGAATGTAAGAAATGCTTGGCACAACTATGATTGTACTGCTAATTTACCAACTCCGCATACTTTGCATGGTAATTTTTTAAACCGAGAAATAGGTGATGATTATTTTTACTTAGACAATGTAGAATTAAACTTTGAAGCAGATTTCGAAGCACAAAATTACATTTATGTAAATGGGTTTAATAATTCAGGATACACTAACCCAAATGACCCAAGTCCTACACTCACTTTGAATGAATATTATAGTTACAATAATTTAACAACAACTTGGACACCAAGGCCATCCATGTATTCCAAGTCTAATATATTTGTAAACACCAGTAGTGCTAATTTTTTTGATAATAATAGCACCTTTAAGTACCCAAAAGATGGTTATTATTGGAATTATCCTAGTTTACCAATTACTGACCCTTTAAATGCCATTGGTACTTATAATCATTTTACTAATACCATGGTTACTTGTTGTGTAGATTATAGTTTAAGCAAAATGGCTAAGCCTAACAAAACAATCAATAAAACCATAAAACAAAGCATGATGATTTTCCCTAACCCTGCTAAACCAAGCGATGAAATTATACTGAACTATACTTTTTTAAATACTGGAAAAGGGGATCTAAAAATTATAGATATTAATGGTAAAACCATTTATACACAAACACTAAACATAGTAGCTAATGCTAGTAGCCAAACAAGCATAAATACAGCCAAACTTAACTTAGCAAGTGGTATATATGTAGTGCTTTTGAGTACTGGAACAGAAAGTAATTTTGTAAAACTTTTAATAAACTAATGTTATGAGTAACATAAAAATAATAACAGCCGCATTTTTTATTGGATTGCTTTGTTTAAATTCGGATTGTAATAAAGTAGAAGAAATACCTCCAGTAAATGAGTTTTTTATATTAGAGGGTAGGTTAGTAAATAGTTGTACTGATAATACTCCAAAGAAAAATTGGAATTTTATTTGTTATGAAGATAATAACTATTTAGGTAGGTTAGAAGTTAAAACAGATAGCAATGGTTATTTTAGAATATATTCAAAATTTAAAGGTAAAAATATATTTTTAAAAGAGGACGGTGGTAAAATATTGCTTTATAAAATTCCTGGAGGTAAAAGCTTAAACTTTGGGGAAATTGCTTATAACTACAAAATAATTATCAATATAAAATATCACAATTTTTCAAAGTTAACAATTAATGATACTTTGAACTATTACGTTCCAAATAAAGGATACCAAAAAAAAATTGGTCCCCTTCAAAATGACCTAATTTCTATTGTTGAAATAAATAATGAAGCATGTAATTATTATTCCAATAATTCAAGTTATTCATTATCTGAAGTATCATTACCAATGTGGCTCAATTCAAACACAAATCAAATTCAATCAAAACGATATCAAATCATGCCCTGCGGTATAAATCAAGATTTAGTTTTTGATTTTTAAATAAACAAAATCCTGCTGCTTCGTGCAGCAGGGTTTTAAAAAAGAAGAAAACATGATAATACAAAATAGCAGTTTTACATATCCTAAAGATGGATACTATATTAACTACCCTGCTTTGCCATTAATGGACCCACTAAATCAAGTAACATACAATCCATTTCCCAATAATATGGTTACATGTTGTGTAGATTATAGATTAAGTAAAAAAGGAAAAAATACTAATATAAAACCTAATACCAAGGCGCAAAGCAAAATGGTATTATTCCCTAACCCAGCTAATAGCATAGATGAAGTAATTTTGAATTATACTTTTTTACAAAGTGGAAAAGGCGAATTGAAGATAATAGATATAAATGGAAAAACCATTTATACACAAACACTAAATGTAGTAGCGAATGCTAGTAGCCAAACTGGAATAAATACTGCCAAACTTAACTTAGCAAGTGGAATATATGTAGTACTTTTGAGTACTGGAACTGAAAGTAATTTTGTTAAACTTTTAATAAACTAATGTAATGAGAAACATAAAAATAATAACAGTAGCATTTTTTATTGCGTTGCTTTGCCTAAATTCTGATTGTAATAAAGTAGAAGAAACACCAGTTTTTAATGGATATGTATTGGAAGGAAGGCTGGTGAATAGTTGTACAGACAATACACCTTTAAAAAATAAAACATTTGAATTTCGTGACGAAACCGATAAAATTGGAAATGCAATTATAATCGGGAAAACGGATAGCAATGGTTATTTTAGCGTTTTATCAAGTTTGAAAGGAAAAAACCTGATTATGGAGGATGGTTTTGGAATAGGAAAAACCATTTTATATAAAATACCTGGAGGAAAAAGTATTGTTTTTGGAGATGTAGCTTATAATTTCACTATGGGAATTAGTTTAATATTCAAAAACTTTAAAAATATATCTAATAACGATTCTCTATTAATTGAAGTGGGTGGAGTAAACCCAGGCAATCCATATAAAAGAACTTTTATTAAAGGACCTTTAGTAAGTGAAGTTTTAGGTGTAATTTACTTAAAAGAATCGCAAATGTATTTAAATATAGATTCGATAAAAGGCACTGTGTATTTATATAAAAATAATTTAGCATTTTCAAATCTAATTAACAAAAAAAATTATTTAGTTTCAACAAGTTGTAATAATGTTCAAGATTTAATATTTGAATAACAAAATCCAAACCCCTGCTTCGCCTTGTAGCAGGGGTTTAAAACAAAAAAACTTATGAAAATAATAACAGCAGCATTCTTTATTGTTTTGGTTTGCTTAAATGCAGATTGCAATAAAATAGAAACAGAACCTCCCTCACCAATTTATCAAATAGAAGGACGATTGGTAGAAAGTTGTACTGACAATTCACCACTTAGAAACTATTCGTTTACTTTTCCAGTATCGTACACTGAAAATAGCAATAGTTACAATAAAACCATTACAACAGATAGTAATGGCTATTTTAAATTTACCTATGTTTACACCAGTTTTCAAACCAAGTTTAGTTTATCAAAATATTTACCAGATTCGTTTAAAACAAAAACCTTAATAAGTAACATACCAACAGGAAAAAACATAAACTTAGGTAATATTCCTTATAACTTTACAAATGCAATAAAAGTAAAAATAAAAAATAATAAGTTTTTTACCGAAACCGATTCTTTGTATGTTTATATGTTTGGAAACAGTTCCTTTTATAAAAGTCCTTATTTAAAAGGAATGTGGAATAAAGAAGATTTGGGAACTTTTGAACTAAAAGAAATACCATACTTTGAAAATAGCGATTCTGCTTTTTATTTCACCATTAGGCTTTATCAAAAAAAAAACACAAGGCCAATTATTGAAAAAAAATACCCTGTAATGCCTTGTGGTACAATACAAGAAATTATGTTTTAAACACCAATTATTTATTATGAAAAAAACAATTACGATAATTACCCTCATTATTTTTGCCATAGGAGCAAACGCACAAACAAACGATTCGATATTTGGCAAACAATGGTATAAAACATTGGCAATAAAAAGTAATTTTTTAAGTTACACAGCAGGTTTTATAAACCTTCAAGCCGAAAAGTCAATTAGTAACAATGCTTCCTTAAACTTAATATATGTATTGGGTTTTAAAACCCAAGATGGAGGAGGACAAGGCTACAGTATTGGTTTAGAGTATCGTTATTATTTTAAAGGTAATCCATTAGCTAAAGGTTTATATTTAGCTCCATTTATTAGATATAGAGATATATCCTTTTTTCAAATAGAAGAGTATAATGATGGTAATACAGGTAATACTATTAAAAAACATCAACCAATTCCTTATACCAATTATGGTGGTGGAGTGGTTTTAGGTAAGCAATGGGCTTTTGTAAAGAACAAACTTCTATTTGATTTTTATGGTGGTTTAGATTACAATACTGAAAGCACAAAGAACAATCCTGCACTTGGTACTAATATATTTTTTGATGCTAAAAAAATGTATGATAGTGTAATGGAAGGATTTGGAATAAGAATGGGTGCCACTATTGGTTATAGACTTTAACTTTAAATATTTTTAACATTTCTAAAACTCCTTTAAAGCGCTATATACCTTATTTATTGGCAAACCCATTACATTATAAAAGCAACCATTAATTTTTTCAACAGCAGTATAGCCAAACCAATCTTGAATGCCATAACTACCGGCTTTATCAAATGGTTTATAGTTTTTTATATAATGCCAAATTTCATCATTGCTCAGTTGTTTTATAGTTACTTCGCTTCTATCAAAAAAATGTACTGTTTTTAAGTTCGATTTTAAACAAACTCCTGTAAATACTTCGTGGGTAGTGCCACCAATTTCGGTTAACATTTCAAACGCTTCTTGCTCTGTTTCCGGCTTATTCAATACATGGTTGTTAATCCAAACAATGGTATCGGCAGTTAATAATACTTCGTTATCTAATAATAAATTAGGAAAAGCATCCCCTTTTTTTTGAGCCAAGTAAAGTGGAATTTCGTGTTTTGTTAAATTATCAGAAAACGATTCATCTACTTCATAGCTTACTATTTCAAATGGAATTTCTAATCCTTTTATTAGCTCTTGTCGCCTTGGCGATTTTGATGCTAATATTATTTTTTTATTTACAATCATTAAAATGCTAAATTATATTTTGTAGCCAACGCTTTTAAATCTTCAATTACTTTTTCGTTTAATGGTATGCCATTTATTTTTCTTTCTTTTTCTAAAATAAATTCAGGTTCACCTGGAATAATTACCTGTTGTTTTTCATCAATTCTATCTGCGCTTTTAAAAGCATCAATCCAATTGTCAATGTTGTTTATAAAATCTTGAGCTGGTCTAAAAGCGTCAATGCGCATAGCCCCTAAAAAATGTCCTATTCCATTTCCAGGAAGGTTTTCTAACGGATTTAAAAACGATACAAAAGGAGGAACCCAAGGTCCATAATTAGCACCACTTAAAACTCCACAAAGCAAATCGACTAAGCTGGCTAATCCATAACCTTTATGCCCACCTAAAGGCAATAACGAACCACCATTTGCAAGTTCGTTTGCATTAGTCGATTCACTGCCACTTTTGGTTTGCACCCAATTATTTGGAATTGGTTTATTAGTTCTTTGAGCTATTTCTAATTTACCATTTGCAGCAGCACTTGTAGCCATATCAATAACAATTGGTAAATGTTTGCCAGCAGGAAAAGCATAACAAATTGGGTTAGTTCCTAACATGCGTTGTTTGCTAAAAGTTGGTGCTACTAAAGGACTTGCATTGGTCATTGCAATTCCAATCATATTATGTGGCAATGCTTTTAAAGCATGGTAAGCGGCTATGCCAAAATGATTGCTATTTTGAATTGCAACCCATCCAGTTCCTACATTTTTAGCTTTTTCTATTGCTAAATCCATTGCTTTTGGTGCAACAACTAAACCCAATCCTTGGTCAGCATCAATGGTAGCAGTGCTTGGCGTTTCATGTATAATTTTGTGTTGCGCATTCATGTTAGCTCTATTTGCTTCGTAAAGCCTAATATACCCACTTAAGCGTGCAACACCATGCGAGTCAATTCCACGCAAATCTGCAGCAATTAAAACATCAGCAGCAAGCAAAGCATCAGCTTCGTTCATGCCACATTTTATAAAAACATTTTTAGTAAAATGAAATAATTGTTGTTGTGTAAAATTCATTTGATGATTGAAAGATTGGAGAATTGAAGTTTTTAAATTAGAGTTGTATTCATAAAAAAATCTGTGAACTGAGTTTTTGTTTCAGATTCACAGATTTTATTAATAAGTGTGTATTTTAAAAATTATCTTCTGTTACCTAAAAAACGTAGTAAGTATAAAAATAAATTTACAAAATCTAAATACAACGTTAAAGCACCCATTATTGAAGCTTTTTTAGCTTGTTCGCCTTCAACTTGCACTGCAATATTTTTTAGTTTTTGTGTGTCGTAAGCAGTTAAACCAACAAACACCATTACACCAACAAATGAAATTATATAGTTCAGAGTACTGCTATTTAAAAAATAATTAACTAGGGTAGCTATAATAACTCCAATTAAACCCATCATCATTATTGAACCAAAACCACTTAAATCTTTTTTTGTAAAAAAACCTGCTAAACTCATTATAGCAAATGTGCCACCGGTAATAAAAAAAGTGGAAGCAATTGAACTTGATGTATAAAGCAAAAACACACACGATAAAGTTAATCCACTTAAAATAGAATAAATAATAAACATAGTTAAAGCGGTAGTAAAACTTAGTGTTGCAACTCGAGCGCTTAAATACCAAACCAATCCAAATTCAGCTATTATTAAACCATAGAATAAAAATTTTGAACCGAAAATAATATTAATTAATTGCTCAGATGAAGCCACATACATGGCAATAAAGCCGGTAATAAATAATGCTAAAGTCATCCAAGAATATACTTTAGTCATAAATGTTGCTACTACATTTTGGGTTTCTACACCATTTGAAGGAATTTGTGTTTCTCTCATTTTTTTATGTTTAAATTTTATGATACAATATTAATAATAATTATTAAAAAAATTATGTTTTATAAATTTATAATATACAAATACAATGGCATACCAAGGGTAATGTTTAAAGGAAAAGTAATTGCCAAAGCCATAGGAATATACAATCCAGGATTTGCTTTAGGTGCAGCCAAACGCATAGCTGCAGGAACTGCAATGTATGAAGCACTTGCAGCCAATACTGCAAACATTAATCTGTTTCCTACTTCGTGTGTTACGTAACTACTTGCTATTGCAACTAAACTGCCATTTAATAAAGGAATAATAATTGCAAAACTGGTTGCAAACCACCCATATTTTTTAAAAGAAGCAAATTTTTTGGCTGTTACCATTCCCATTTCCAATAAAAAAATGGATAAAAAACCTTTAAAAATATCTGTAGTAAATGGTTTTATTCCTTCAGCTTGTTTTGAATCAGCAATAATGCCAATTATTAAACTTCCAATAATCATTAATACGCTACCGTTGGTTATTGAATGTTTTACTACATCCGAAAAATTTAATTCACTTTCATTTTCTTTGTCATATAATTTTAAAAGTATAACACCTACTATAATTGCTGGATTTTCCATTAAAGCCATTACAGCTACCATGTGACCACCAAATTTTAATTGTTGTATTTCTAAAAACGATGAAGCAGCAACAAATGTAACTGCGCTTACCGAACCATAAGCGGCAGCAACTGCTCCAGCATCGGCAATGGTTAGTTTTCTTTTTAAAATAAAAAAGGTATAAAGTGGAATTAACGATGCAATTAAAATTCCGAATAATAATGAATAAGCAATTTCTGCATTAAACTCGCTGTGCGCTAGCTCTTGCCCACCTTTAAATCCAATTGCAAATAATAGGTATAGCGATATAAATTTAGTAGAACTTGGTGGAATTTCAAGGTCGCTATTAAGTTTTACTGCTATTATTCCTAAAATAAAAAATAGTAAAGTTGGGTTTGTTAAATTTGATAATAAAATATGAAAATCCATTTTATGTTTTAATATTTCGCATATTAGCTTTTTTAATTCATATGCATTTTAGGAAATCTAAAAATTTCACTGTCATGCACCATAATGCCATGAATTTTATAACCAATAAACTCATAAATTGGCAATTGTTCAATTAGTTTTTTAACTTCATTTTCATTTTCGGTATTAAAAATTATCCAACCTTTTGTTCTGTTTTCGTTAATAGTATAGCTTTGAATTTTTCCTTTATTAATTAAAACATTTATAAAAGCCCTATGGCTAGGTATTTTTCTCATAAAATTGTTATCAATTTCATCAGGCAATTTTATTTCAACCATATAAACCATAATTTCTTTCTTTTTAATTCAAATATAAGTAACCAAATTTGTCAATTGCTATGCCAAACAAAAACCATTACACAAAACTAATAAAAAACGAAGCCAATAGATTGGGTTTTGGCTTTTGTGGTATCAGTAAAGCTGAATTTTTAGCTGATGAAGCCCCCAAGTTAGCGCAATGGTTAAAAGAAAATAAAAATGGCAAAATGGCTTATATGGAAAATCATTTTGACAAAAGATTGAATCCAACTTTATTGGTTGATGATGCAAAATCAGTAATAAGTTTATTATACAACTACTACACCCCAATAAAACAAAATGATATATCCGCTCCCAAAATTTCTAAATACGCTTATGGCATTGATTACCATTTGGTAATAAAAGATAAACTAAAAGAATTATTTTTATTTATTAACGAAAAAATAGGCGAAGTTGGAGGAAGGGTTTTTGTGGATTCTGCACCAATTTTAGAAAGAGCTTGGGCTGCTAAAAGTGGCTTGGGTTGGATAGGTAAAAATGGGAATTTAATTAATAAAGGCAATGGCTCATTTTATTTTTTAGCCGAATTAATTATTGATTTAGAGTTAGATTATGATGGACCAACTACCGACCATTGTGGAACTTGTACTGCTTGTATTGATGCATGCCCTACAGAAGCCATTGTTTCGCCCAAAATAGTTGATGGAAGTAAATGTATTAGTTATTTTACCATTGAATTAAAAGAAGCAATACCTTTGGAAATGAAAAATAAATTTAACGATTGGGCATTTGGTTGCGATGTATGCCAAGATGTATGCCCTTGGAACAAATTTTCAAAACAACACAACGAACCACTTTTTAACCCTAAACCCGAGTTAATAAACAAAACAAATAACGAATGGATTGAAATTACTGAACACATTTTTAATGAATTATTTAAAAATTCGCCAGTTAAACGAACCAAATACAACGGTTTGAAAAGAAATATTGACTTTATAAGAAATTAACCAAATGACCCAAAATTTACCTCGATTTATTTTATTTTTTATTCTATTAATGTTTTTGCAAAATAAGGCAATAGCACAATCTGATTCAATAAAAATTAAACCTAAAAAAGTACCAAAAGTAGATAATTCAAATAAAAAATTGCTTTTGCATAAAATGGATCCCGACAATTTTAATTTTGGTTTGGGTATGGATTTAAATTTTAATTTAATTGGAACAAATTTTGGGAATAGAGTTGGAAATTTATTACCAAGAATGAGCCTTTATTTAACTAGGCCAATCAATAAATATTATATAAATAGTTTTGTAAGTTTATGGGATTATGCCATTGAACCCGTTGCAATAAGTTACATGAGCAGTCGTGAAAAAAACAACGATTTTCAATATGGCGCCTATTACTTCGATCCATCGTTTGCTTTTCATTTAATTCCCGATAGAAGCAGTTCAGATTTTAAAATTATATTGGGTGTAAGGCCTTCTTATTTAATGTATTCGTATTCCGAAACATTAGATAATGGTATTTATAGAATTGTTCAAGGAGGACTGGAATCGAATAGAGATAAAGCAGGTAGTTTCGACTTTGCTGCTACTATTGGTTTAAGTTTAAAGTTTAGCCAAATTGGAAGTTTTGAAGTAAAATACAACCACAGTTTTACTGATAAAAGTACATCAAACTATGTTATGGGTAGGCCAAGTTTTTTAGAATTTGGAATTAAATTAAGTGCTGTTCAAATAGGGAAAGCTATTTATAATTTAGATATTGAAACTCAAAAACAAGTTTTAAAATACAATAAAGGAACTTTGCTTGTTATGTTCCCTACACCAAATTTAAATGAAATTAATGCACTAAAAAATCAAAATAGATTAGATGAAATTAAGCAAATTTATATTGTTCAAAATTTGAATAATAAAATGATAATGGAAAAAATGTTAAGGGACTATAAATTTAGTAAAATGTTGTTCTTTTCCGATACATCCATCAATCAAATATTAAGTAAAAACTTTAACAATGTTTTTATTAACGAAAATTATGAAGCTATTCCAAAACCTGCTGATTTTGATTCACTTAATTTTTTTATTGCATCATTCTGTTACGATGTTTCAGCCTATTCTGACAGAAATAAATTAGCTTATGGCTTGCATGTTTACGATAGTAAAATGCAAATACTTTCAAAGCCATTTAATACCATGAAAAACGATATGGGATTGGTTTCGGGTAATAATATTTTTGCTGATTTGATGGGTAAAAAAGTAATGTTTACCCCTACTGAATACGAAAGTGTGATAAGAAAATTTAACGATAGATTATTTAAAAATAAAATGCAGGACTTTGATGGAGAGTAAGTTTTTTTAAAAGGGCATCTTGCAACTAGTTTCTGGCTTCTAGCAATTCAAGATTCATAGTCACCCTGAGCGAAGTCGAAGGGCAAAATCCAACATTCTATTTCACTACCGCATCTACCCAAATAAATTCGCCATTTTTAAATAAGAAAATATCATCGTCAATAGTAAATTCAAGACCATTTACAAGTTTTTTCATATCTAAGTCGGAGTTTGCTGTATGAATACTGCCTTTGGTTTGGTAAGCAATTTTTAAATACTCTGAATTAATGCCTTTTGCAGTACCACAAATTATTACGTGTATAGGTTTTTTAATTCTTTTTAATAATGCCATGTCCCTTACTGGGCTGTCATCGGCAACCAAAACAATGTCGCTAAAACCTTTTAACGTAGTTATCGATTTAAAAACAGCTTCCAAGTCGTTTTCAGGTTCATCGCCCCCTTGCCTTTCGCCTCCTTTTTTTCTGGTATCATCTACATCGCGCTTAAATTTTTTAAAATCTTTTGCTTCAAAACTATAAACTCCCCCGGCTGCACCCACTTTCTTAAGTTCGTCTTTCATTTCGCCACCATCGTTAAATAATGTGTAATACAATATTTTTTCACTTTCATAGTTTTGTTTATACCAAATTAACAATTGGCCTATGTAAGGAAACATACTACCTGTCATATCAACCACCAACGATATTTTTTTCCAGTTAGGGTTGCGTTTAAAAGTAAAAAAAATGGTTGAATCTTTGAGTTTGTATTCTCCAGTAATAAATTTATCAAATTTTATTGTGGTAATTACTTCTTTAGTTGGAGCTTCGTAGGTTACAAAACCTTTTTTGTTGTAATGTGCATAAGAGCCTACCAAATCTCCTTTTGCAAAATTTCCTTCTGTAAGCATAAATCCATCATTGTCGTAACAACGTTCATAGCCATTTTTCAAACCATCTTTATAAATTTCTTCGCACCTGGTACTGCAATTTGGAAAAAAAGAAACACTTGGTCCATCCAACACTCCATTTTTAAAGGTATTACTTAATTCAATACAATCTTGGGCATCATAAAATTTTATTTCAATGCCTTGTTTTTCATCATTTTCGTAAAATACTTCATATTTCAAATCGTCATTAGGCCAGTAATAGCGCCAAAAACCTTGTTTTTTTCCATTAATGGTTACATTTATTGTATCCCCATCGTGTAAGGTAAATGCTTGACTAAAAACAATTATTTTAGTAAAAAGTAAAATTAATAATAGGCTTAATTTTAAAATAAATAATTTCATTTATTAATAAAAAATATTAGTTTAATTCTTTGTTTACAATATCAATAAAATCTTCGTTTGCTTCAATTAAATATCCCCTAATTCCTGCATCGTTGGCACATTTTACATCTCTTTCTTTATCGCCTACCATAAAGCTTTTTTCTTTGCTTATATTGTATTTCGCAATGGCTTTTTCTACCATAATACTACCTGGTTTTCTGCAAAGGCAATTGCTTGTTTCTGGATGATGTGGGCATAAATACATTTCAGTAAATTCAAATCCATGTTTTATACATTCTTGTTGTAAAAAATCATGCATTTCATTTAATGTTTTTTTCGAATAGTGTTTCTTAGCAATACCACCTTGGTTGGTTATTACAAAAAGTAAATAACCATTATCGTATAATTTTTTTAAATTGTTAAAAACATGAGGTAAAATTTTAAAGTCCTGAAATTGTTTAATATAGTCACCAATTTCATAGTTTAAAACACCATCTCTGTCAAAAAATGCACCTTTATTCAAAATATTTTATTAATTTTTCACTTCAATAATAATGTAAATTGTAAAATAAATCGTTTAAGTTTATTATTGAAGAAATTTATGAACAACAAAATAGTAATTATTCCTACTTACAATGAATTAGAAAATGTTGAAAACATTATTAGAAAAGTAATGAGTTTGCAACCTGAATTTGATTTGCTAATAGTAGATGATAATTCGCCTGACGGTACTGGAAATATAGTTATAAAATTACAATCCGAATTTCCACGATTGTTTTTACTACCACGTAAAGAAAAAAACGGTTTAGGAACTGCTTATATTGCTGGTTTTAAATGGTGTTTGCAAAAAGATTATGATTTTATTTTTGAAATGGATGCCGATTTTAGCCATAATCCAGATGATTTAATAAAACTTTATAATGCTTGTAATGAAGGAGCTGACTTAGCGATTGGTTCGCGTTACATTACTGGAGTAAACGTAGTAAATTGGCCTATGAACAGAGTGTTGATGAGTTACTACGCAAGTAGCTATGTACGCTTGATTACAGGGATGAATATAAGAGATACAACTGCAGGTTTTGTTTGTTACCGTAGAAAATTATTAGAAACCATTGAGTTAAATAATATAAAATTTAGAGGTTATGCATTCCAAATTGAAATGAAATATTCTGCTTCAAAATTTGGTTTTAAAATAGTGGAAGTACCTATAATTTTTACCGATAGAACACAAGGAGAATCAAAAATGAGTAAAGGTATTTTTAAAGAAGCTATTTTAGGCGTAATAAGTTTAAAAATTAAAAGCCTTTTTAAAACTTACAAACGCAATTAAATTTCACTAAAAATTAATGAAAGAGTTATTACAATTAACCGATGTGCAAGCACTAATTGATATTGCATTGAGAGAAGATATAGGCTCTGGCGATCATAGTTCTTTGGCATGTATTGGCAATGATAAAATTGGAAATGCATATTGTTTAGCAAAAGATGATGGCATTATTTGTGGACTAGACTTAGCTGAATATATTTTTAATAAAATTGATAAATCACTTGAGTTTAAAAGTAACTATATTGATGGCAATGAAATAAAAAAAGGAGATACTGTTTTTACAGTTGTTGGCAAATCAATTTCAATATTAACAGCCGAAAGATTGGTGCTTAATTTTATGCAACGATTAAGCGGTGTTGCCACACAAAGCAAAAAAATAAGTAATTTGTTAATTGGCTATCATACAAAAGTATTAGATACCCGAAAAACCACACCCGGTATGCGTTTATTCGAAAAATATGCAGTAAAAATTGGAGGCAGTTTTAACCATAGAATTGGGCTTTACGATATGATTATGCTAAAGGACAATCACATTGATTTTGCTGGTGGAATAAAACAAGCCATTAAAAAAACACACGACTATTTAAAGTTGCATAATTTAAATTTAAACATAGAGGTAGAAACAAGAAACTTGGATGAAGTACAACAAGTATTAAACGTTGGTGGCATTCAACGCATAATGCTCGATAATTTTACTCCTGAATTATTAAAAGAAGCAATTACATTAATTAATGGAAAATTTGAAACGGAAGCAAGTGGAGGAATAACTATTGAAACCATACAAAGTTTTGCTGCTACGGGTGTCGATTTTATTTCTGTTGGAGCATTAACTCACTCTGCCAAAAGCATCGATTTAAGTTTAAAAGTAGTTTAGTTGATAGTTGTCGGTTAGTAGTTGACTGATGATACTTTACAGATTATAATTGAAAGCAATAAAAAAATGAAAAAAATACTTCTCAATATTTTAGTTTTTGTATCAACAATTTCAATTTCATTTGGGCAATCAAATTTTTATGACAGCCTCGCTGACTCAACTTTAACATTGATAAAACAAAAAGTTATTCACGACCCAACTTATTTTCAAATTCCATATCCAAATGGAGATGTTCCTGCAAACAAGGGTGTATGCACTGACGTGATAATTAGAGCTTATAGAAAATTGGGAATTGATTTACAGAAAGAGGTTCATTTGGATATGACTTCAAATTTTTCAAAATATCCAAAAATTTGGCGACTCACTAAGCCCGACAAAAATATTGACCATAGGCGAGTTCCTAACTTAATGACATTTTTTAGTAGAAAAGGAACTACAAAACCAATTACGACCAATTCAAAAGACTATTTACCAGGAGACATTGTATGTTGGAATCTTGGGGGTTCTATTACACACATTGGTATAGTTGTAAAAAAGAAATCAGAAGAAAGACATTTAATAGTCCATAACATAGGAGGTGGACAGGTTATAGAAGACTGTTTGTTTGACTTTAAAATAATAGGACATTACAGATATGAAAAGTGAAATAATATGAATATTAATAGCTGCTAATTATAAATTTTGATTAATGGAAAAATCAAAGTTTAAGCTTAATTAACAATAAAGTCACTAAAATTTCTAACTTGGTAATAATGTTAAACTTTCAACAAATTGGAAAAATAATTAGAACAATTACAATACTCCCAAAAACTAACTAACGATAAATCTTTTTTATTATATTTGAATTGAAAAAAATTTATGAAACAACGAATTTACATAGACACATCGATAGTTGGTGGTTATTTTGATGAAGAGTTTAAAGAAGTTACAGTTAAGTTGTTTGATAGGTTACATAATAATGAAATAATTTTTGTAGTTTCTGATCTACTAGACCTTGAATTATTAAACGCACCACAACATGTTAGACAGCTTTTACATAACTATTCAGTGGACAAATTTCAAAGAATTGAATTAACTGAAGAAGCTATAAATTTAGCCGACAAATATATAAGCGAAAAAGTTGTAGGTAAGACAAGTTTAGAAGACTGTAGACATATAGCTTTAGCTACTATAAATAAAGTGGATGTTTTAGCAAGTTGGAACTTTAAACATATTGTAAACCTTGACAGAATTAAAGGCTACAATTCTGTTAACATGCGACTTGGTTATTCAATAATAGAAATTAGAAGCCCTAAAGACTTAGTAAATTATGGAAACGATTAAAAAAGAAAAACAATTTGATGCTGTTGAAATGATGAGAGAAATTAGAGATAAAATAAGCTCTGAAACTCAAAATATGACTTTTGAGGAGTTGAAAGCATATATCAAACAACAACTTGCAGAAAGTAATACTAAACTTGTTGGACATTAGTGATGATGAACCAAGAACTATATTAATCACTTTTTTTGCAAAAGTATGTTTTGTTCCTCTACAAATCAGCTTTTAGTTGATTCATAAAATAGCAAACTTCAACAAACCTTAAGTCATTTATTAATCTAGAAAATTTTTATCACACTTAGCGAACTCAACATTCAATTATCCAACATTCAAAATCAACAGTCACCCTGAGCGGAGTCGAAGGGCAAAATCCAACATTCATAATTCAACATTCAAAATTATAAAACGTGTGGCATTCTCACATAAATGGGTTTAAAGCATACTTGCAATTAGAAAAATCGCTAGCAGGCAATAGCATTGAAGCTTATGTTAGAGATGTAGAAAAACTTTGTCAATTTTTAAGCATAAAAGAAATTGAAAAACAACCTAGCGAACTTACTATTCATATTTTCAGAGATTTTTTAAAATTTATAAATGAATTGGGCATAAACAATACCAGTCAAGCACGAATAATTAGTGGCTTAAAAGCATTTTACCATTATTTATTAATGGAAGATATCATTACAATCAATCCCATTGAACTATTAGAAAGTCCGAGAGTAACTCGTAAAATACCCGATACTTTAGATGTTACAGAAATTGATTTAATGCTTGCCACGCTCGATTTAAGTAAGGATGAAGCAACACGTAACCATGCCATTATTGAAACCATGTTTAGTTGCGGTTTAAGGGTAAGCGAAGTTATCAATTTAAAAATAACCGATATTTACGAAAAAGACGAGTTTATAAGAGTAGTTGGTAAAGGCAATAAAGAACGTTTAGTCCCTATTTCAGAAAGAGCAATAAAGGAAATAAATATTTATGTAAATAGTATTAGAAACAAGCTTAAAATTGAAAAAGACGGTAGTGATATTATATTCTTAAACCGAAGAGGAAAAAAATTAAGCAGGGTTTATATTTTTTTAGTTATTAAAGAAATGGCTTTAAAAGCAGGCATTAAAAAAAACATTAGTCCGCATACCTTGCGCCATTCGTTTGCTACTAGCCTGGTGGAGGCTGGTGCCGATTTACGTTCTGTGCAGCAAATGCTAGGGCACGAAAGCATAACCACTACCGAAATTTATACCCACATAAGTAAAGATTATTTGCATGAAGTAATAACAAATTTTCATCCAAGAGGTAAATTATAATTTTGTATTTTCGACCAATTATTTTAACAACATGATTAAAAATAAAATAAAGCTAACATTCATATTTTTTGTACTTTTTGGTATTTATTCATTTATTCAAAAACCAAGTATAAAAATAGCTAAACTTAAATACAGTGGGGGTGGAGATTGGTATGCCAATAAAACTTCATTGCCAAATTTAATAAAATTTTGTAACGAAAATTTAAAAATGGGTTTAATGCCCGAAGAGGATATAATTGAAGTGGGGAGTAAAGATATTTATAACTATCCTTTTATTCACTTAACAGGACATGGTAATATAGTTTTAAATAAACAAGAAACTGAAAATTTAAGAAATTACTTAATGGCAGGTGGCTTTTTACATGCAGATGATAATTATGGATTGAATTTGTTTTTTAGACGTGAAATGAAAAAAGTTTTTCCAGAATTAGAGTTTGTTGAATTGCCTTGGAGTCATCCTATTTACCATCAAAAATTTGATTTTAACAAAGGATTACCCAAGGTGCACGAACACGAAGGCAAGCAACCACAAGGCTTTGGCTTGGTTTACAAAGGCAGGTTAGTATGTTTTTATACCTACGAGTGCGATTTAGGAAATGGCTGGGAAGACCAAGACATTTATAATGACCCAGAAACGGTAAGACAACTAGCCTTAAAAATGGGTGCAAATATTTTACAGTATGCATTTATTCAGTAATAAAAAAAAATTACAATATTTTTTTGTTTTTATAATAATTTTAATATAAATATGCATTTCAATTTTAAAACAATTTAATTTAAAAAATAAAAACACAATGAAAAACAAATTTTTAAACCTATCAATTATTGCTTTAACAGCAAGTTCATTATTTTTAGCTAGTTGTTCTAAAGAGGAAACTAAAGCTACACCAGATGCAGGTATTACTGTTTCTGAAAAAAACACTTCTTTAATTAACAAATATACAGGTAGTAAATGTGGACCTTGTGGAAGCTGGGGTTGGGATATGGCAATTGAGTTAATTGATTATTCACCTAACGCTTGTTATGTTGGAACATTTAGTCAAAACTTTGTAGCTGAAGAATTTATTAGTACAACTGCATCAGCTTGGGATGATGAATTAGGAGTTACAGGTTATCCAACTTTTGCAGTAAATCATGTAATGCAAATAGATAGACCTTCAGGAAGTGTTAATACAACCTCAGAGAAAGCAAAATGTAAAGCAGCTATTGATGTACATTCAGCAGCAGCTGTTCAAGCAAATGTTGGGTTCACTACTTCTTGGTCTCAAGATGCTCAAGGTTTTTGGACAATTAGTATTAATTCAAAAACTAAGTTTTTTAAAGACAATATTGGTGAATACTATGTAGGTTGCTATTTGTTGGAAGACAAAGCCATTGGAAAACAATCTGGACATACTCCTTCGGTTGGTGTTGAGCATCATCATGTTTTAAGACAAACTTTAGAAGGTTTAAACTATGGTTATTTAGCAGCTTCAAACCCAACATCTGGTAAAACTATTGATAAAACTTACACTGCAATTTTACCAAAAAACTATGTTAAAGATAACGTAGAAGTATTATTTGTAATTTGGAAAAAGAATGGTTCGAAATATGCATTTGTTAATGCAAGTACAAACCAAAAATAAATTTATTTAAAAATATTAATTAAAACTCCTACTTTATAATAAGTAGGAGTTTTTTTTGTTTAAAACAATTCCAAATGTTCTTTTAATAACCTAAAAGTTTTTCTATGATATGGCGTAATTCCATATTTTTCAATGGCAGCACGGTGTTTTAAAGTGCCATAACCTTTATTTTCGTTCCAAGCATAATTAGGGAATTCTTCATGGTATTTTAGCATTAGTTCGTCTCTATGGGTTTTAGCTAAAATAGAAGCAGCTGCAATGCTTTGGTACTTGGCATCGCCTTTAATGATACAATTATGAGGTATGTTTTGGTAAGGAATAAACCGATTGCCATCTATAATCAAATGTGAAGGTTTTATTGCTAACTTATCAATGGCTTTGTGCATGCTTAAAAACGAAGCTTTTAAAATATTTACTTCGTCTATTTCTTCATTGGTAAAACTAGCCACAGCCCAAGCCAATGCTTTTTCCTCAATTTCAAACCTTAATTCTTCACGCTGTTTATGCGTCAATTTTTTCGAATCGTCTAAATATTTAATGCGCTTGTTTTTATCTAAAATAACAGCAGCAGCATAAACTGGTCCAGCCAAACAGCCTCTTCCTGCTTCATCGCAACCTGCTTCTAATACTTTGGTTTGGTAAAATTTAGTTAAAGCCATTTAATATAAAATTTCGTCAATCAAAGCTTGAAATTCGTTCGCAGTTTTAAGGTCTTTTTGTTGTTTCGCAATTTTAATCCCTTTTTCTAAAAATAAAATGGCTTTATCATTTTCATTGCGTTCGCTCCATAAAACCCCTAATTGATATAAAGTAGCTACATGATTTTCGTCAAGCAGCAGTACCTTATTAAGTTGTTCAATGGTTGCTTCAAAATGGCAAAGTGCTTTGTATTCCATAGCCAAAGCGTAATTTAAAAAAATATCGTTTGGCGTTTCGGCTAACATTTCTTGTAGTTTTATTAATCTATTATTTTGCATTAGGCTAAAAACAATTTTTAGATAATTTTGCTGCTCTTTATAACAACAAAATTATCATTATATGAAAATATTGGTTTGTGTTAGCAATGTGCCCGACACCACAACAAAAATAACTTTTACTGAAAATAATACCCAATTTAATACTGCGGGTGTTCAGTTTATTATAAATCCTTACGATGAATTGTCTTTAACTCGTGGTTTAGAATTAACCGAAAAATTAGGTGGAACTGTAACCACTATTACTGTAGGATTAGCTGATACTGAAGCAAGTATTAGAAAAGCTTTAGCCATTGGAGCTACCGATGCGGTGCGAATTAATGCAGTGCCAACAGATGCTTATTTTGTTGCAGAACAAATTGCTGCTTATGCTAAAGCTGAAAACTTTGATTTAATTTTTACTGGCCGCGAAAGCATTGATTACAATGGCGGACAAGTTTGTGGTTTATTGGCCGAAATGTTAGGTTTACCTTCGGTAAATGTTATTACTAGCATTGAAATAGACGGAACTACAGCTACCTTGGAACGCGATATTGATGGTGGTAGAGAAAAATTAAGAGCAAGTTTACCATTGGTAGTAAGTGCACAAAAGGAGTTAACCGAACCAAGAATTCCAAACATGCGCGGAATTATGGCTGCTAGAACAAAACCTTTAAAAGTGGTAGAACCATCAACCTCTGAATTAACTAGCGCTGCAGTTAGTTTTGAATTACCTGCTCCAAAGGGTTCAGTGAAATTAATTTCGGTTGAAGAAGCCGGAACTTTAATTGGTATTTTACACAACGAAGCTAAAATTATCTAATTAAAATTTTGCCCTTCGACTTCGCTCAGGGTGACAAAAATTTAAATAAAGTTGATTGATTATAACTTTGTAATCTTTCAATCTCCAAATCTTTAAATAAATAAAAAATGAATATATTAGTATTTGCAGAACAAATTGATGGTAGCTTTAAAAAATCGGCTTTTGAGGCCGTGAGTTATGCTAGCCAAATTGCACAAGCACACAATGGAACTGTTACAGCGGTAGTGCCAGGTAATGTTTCTGATGATAAATTAGCTGAATTGGCCAAGTTTGGTGCTAACAAAATAGTGAGTGTAAAGCACGATAATTTAAATGGATTTAATGCTGAAACCTATGCAAAAGTTATTTGTAAAACCGCATCGGCCGAAGGTTCAAGTATTCTTGTTATTTCAAACACTTATTCTGGTAAATCAGTTGCACCTCGTGTAGCTGCACGTTTAAAAGCGGGAATTGCAAGTGGCGTAATTACAATGCCAAATACTACTGATGGTTTTGTGGTTCGTAGAGGTGTATTTTCGGGTAAAGCATTTGCCGATGTAAACTTAACTACAGCAATAAAAGTTTTGGCCATTACACCCAATACATTTAATACTTTAGAAAATGCGCAAGCGGTTAATTTAGTAAATGAAGAAGCTGGTTTAGCTGATGCTGATTTTACTACCAAATCGATTGAGGTAAGCAGAGTAACTGGTAAAATTCCATTAACTGAAGCTGAAATTGTAATCAGTGGTGGACGTGGTTTAAAAGGTCCTGAAAACTGGCATTTAGTAGAAGATTTAGCCGATGCTTTAGGTGCCGCTACAGCTTGTAGCAAACCTGTAAGCGATATGCATTGGAGACCACATAGCGAACACGTTGGTCAAACTGGAATTACCATTAAACCAAATTTATATATTGCCATTGGTATTTCTGGTGCTATTCAGCACTTAGCTGGAGTAAGTTCAAGTAAAGTTATTGTAGCAATTAATAAAGATGCGGAAGCACCTTTCTTCAAAGCAGCCGATTATGGAATAGTTGGCGATGCTTTTGAAATATTGCCTAAAATTATAGAAGCAGCTAAAGCGTTTAAAGCAAGCTAGAAAAAAGTTCATAGTACTTAGTTCTCAGTTCATAGTTTCAGTTACAAAAGGTGTTGAAACAATTTCCCCCTTGTGAGCTGGTTTTGCGGTGGTGAAGGGGGTTAGGGGGATGTCTTTTATGTTAAAAGTTATCAAAACTTTATAATGCCCAAGGTTAATATCCTTACCAGCCTTCAAAAAAGTTCAATCAATTTGGTTGAACTTTTTTATTATAAATACCTATAAAATACTGTTATTTGTGCATATTAATAATCTGTAAATTACTCAGCGTTTATCTGCGAGTCCCGATAGCTATCGGGATGCGGGAACTAAAAACAAAATACGAAATTGAGCAAGAGAAAATTTAAACCATACGTTTTAGAAAACATTGAAATAATCAGTGCTGGTAGCGAAGGAAAAGCCATTGCAAAGCACGAAGGACAAGTAATTTTTGTTGATTTTGCAGTGCCTGGCGATATAGTGGATTTATACGTTCACAATAAAAAGAAAACTCATTCGTTTGCCCGAATTGAAAAAATTGTAAAGCCGTCAGAGGAACGCATAGCACCTTTTTGTGCTCATTTTGGAACTTGCGGTGGCTGCAAATGGCAACACATGAGTTATCCCATTCAGCTAAAATACAAGCAACAACAAGTAATTGATGCTTTTGAACGCATTGGTAAATTTCCTTTTCCAACTCCTGAAAATATAATTGGTTCGGCACAAACTCAATTTTATAGAAATAAGTTAGAGTTTACCTTTACCGATAAAAAATGGTTAGAAACACTAGATAATAAAGATGAATTAACCGAAGCTGAACATAAAGGTTTAGGTTTTCATATTCCTGGAAAATTTGATAAAATATTAGATGTTCAAAAATGCTATTTGATGGACGATTTCCATAATCAAATACGCAATACCATTAAAGAATTTTGTATAAACCAAGGATTTGATTTCTTCAATGCCCGCAGCCAAGAAGGTTTTATGCGCAATATGATTTTGCGAAATACCAGCTTAAATGAATGGATGTTGATTGTTGTTTTTAAACAAAACGATGAAGAAAAAATCAATATTTTGATGGAATATTTAAAAAATACTTTCCCTCAAATAACTTCTTTGCTTTACGTTGTAAACGACAAAATGAACGATACCATTCACGATTTAGATGTGCATTTTTATGGTGGAAAATCATACATGGTGGAGCAATTAGAAGATTTAAAATTTAAAATTCAACCTAAATCGTTTTTTCAAACCAATACAGAGCAAACATTTAATTTATATAACGAAGCGCGTAAAATGGCTAATATTCAAAGCCACGAAACAGTTTACGATTTATACACTGGTGTGGGTTCAATAGCTAATTTTGTGGCTAAACAAGCTTTAACTGTGGTGGGTATTGAGTATGTGGAGCAAGCAATTATTGATGCGAAAGAAAATTCGGCTATCAATCAAATAAACAACACACACTTTTATGCAGGCGATATGAAAGATGTACTGAATGATGAATTGATTGCAAAGCATGGCAAACCTGATGTGATTATTACCGATCCACCACGAGCCGGAATGCACCCTGAAGTAATAGAAAAAATGTTGGAATTACGTGCTCCTAAAATTGTATATGTCAGCTGTAATCCTGCTAGCCAAGCGCGCGATATAGCTATGATGCATGAAGTTTATAAAGTAACAAAAGTACAAGCGGTAGATATGTTTCCGCACACGCATCATGTGGAGTGTGTTGCTTTGTTAGAGCTGATTTAGGGGAATTGTGAAATGAGAGTTGAGAGAAGAGAAATGAGAGTTGAGAGAAGAGAAATGAGAGATGAGAGAAGAGAAATGAGAGTTGAGAGTTGAGAAATGAGATAACAGAATAGAGATAACAGAATAGAGAGTTGAGAATTGGAGATGAGAGTTGAGAATTGAAATGAGAGAAATGTGGAATATAGATTCAATCTCGAAATCAAGAAATCTCCAAATCAAAAAATCTCCAAATCAAAAAATGAATAAAGCTTATATCTTGTTAGGAACCAATTTAGGTGAAAAAAGGGCCAATTTACAGCAAGCTATCTTGTCAATAAGTACTAGTTTGATTTCTATTGTTTCTTACTCTGATATATACGAAACTGCGGCTTGGGGCAATACCAATCAAGGTAATTTTTACAACCAAGTAATTGAGTTAAACACTGAATTATCGGCTACTGATTTGTTGCAAAAGCTTTTGCAAATAGAAACCCAAATGGGCAGAATACGCAATCAGAAATGGGAAGCAAGGATAATTGATTTAGATATTTTGTATTTTAACAATGAAATAATTGATACTGAAAACTTAAAAGTTCCTCATCCTTATTTGCATGTTCGTAGGTTTACATTAGAGCCATTAGTACAAATAGCTTCTGAGTTTTTTCATCCTGTTTTTAATAAAACCAACTCAGAACTTTTAGAAAATTGCAGCGATAATAGTGAGGTGAAACTTGTTTCAAAAATAGAATAAATATATTGAACTACAAGTTCATTTTAACTTGTTCAACAACTGCTTTAGCTACCTTTTTTATTGTTTTTTTCTTTCGTTTAAAAGTCGACTCTCTATCAACAACACCTGCTCCAAGTTTTACTTCATCCTCAGTATTTCGGTGCGAAAGTTTATTTAAAATTTCATTTATTTCACTCTTCGATGCGTATGATTTTTTGAGTGCCCACAAATTATCACTAGCCATTTTAGTACTTATTTTCAAATCAACTATTGGGGCTGGATAATCTTTACCTATTAAACAATTAAAATCTTGCTGTTGACTTAAATTCATGAGCCAAGGTTCGTGAATAAATTCGGAAGGCACGGTTGCCAATTCAGGAATCCATTGTTTTATAAATTCACCATTTTCATCGTGGTCGTACGATTGTTTTATAGGGTTGTAAGTTCTAATAGTATGTACGCCCATGGTGGCAGCTTGCATTTGAAACTGTGGATAATGAATGCCTGGTTCAAAATCTAAAAATTGTTGCGCCAAATGGTGTGCTCCAGTACGCCAATCTTGCCATAAATTATGTGTTAAAAAACTAACCAACATGGCACGCATTCTAAAGTTTAAATAACCTGTTGCAATAACCGAACGCATGCATGCATCAATAAGGGGGAAGCCAGTATTTCCGGTTTTCCATGCTTCAATAAATTTTTCATTTCGTTCTAACCTTACACAGTTGTAAGCCGAGTTTACATTGTTAAACTCCATGCTGCAATCGGTTTCAAATTTTTGTATAAAATGGCAGTGCCAATGCAGGCGAGCAATGTAAAATTGAAGGGCTCTTTTATTTGTATTTTGTTTTTTTAAAGCACTAGTTACTGCTTGGTAAACTTGGCGCATACTTATATTTCCCCAAGCCAAATATGGCGATAGTCTGCTACAACTTTTTCTAGCCAATACAGGTTTTGAAATATGTTTGGCATAATTTATATGCCTGTTTTCTATAAACGATTGAAGGTATTGAAAAGCATAATTTTCGCCCCCTGGTTGAAAAATTTTATTATAATTTTTTATTGAATTGTCAATATTAAAATATCCTATTTCTTTTAAAATTCTATCGTTAGGAATAAATAAATTTAAATCGAAACCAAATTGCAAAGCATTCATTGTTTCCATCCATTTTTTATTCCAATCGGTTGGACGATATTTTTGTCCTCTTATAATACCATCGCGCTTACATTCTGTCCACGTAATATTGTTTTGTTTAAACCATTCATCTAATTGTTTATCGCGGGTATAACTTAAATTATTTCCAATTTCTTGGTGACTAAAAACGTGTTTAATATCAAACTCATTCTCTAAAAAATAGAAAACATCAATTGCTTCGTTATTTGCAATAAAAATATTGTTTTCTTTACCCGAAAAGTTTTTTAGTTTTTTATTCATATCCATTAAACTTTGCCATACAAATTGTTGGTGACGATGGCTGCTATCGGCATACTGCATTAAACTGGGTTCAAAAATATAGAGCAAAATAGTATACAAACCATTTGCATTTGCAAGCGCCAAAGGTTCATGGTCGCTAAGGCGTAAATCGCGCTTTAACCAAACTATATTTATTGCTTCTTTACTCAACTGTTTTTATTTAACAACAACAGTGAATTAGTGTTTCAATAAATGAAAAATTTAAGGAATAAAAATTGAGTTAAAGTAAAACTTGATGGTGATAGAACTTCATTTTATTGATAATTTTTTTTATTTTTAATTAATAAATTGAGTTGAAAGTTTGAAGTATTAAATCAAATTATAAGATTGATTTAATATAATAATATTTACTTATTATTTAATAATGTCATTCGTGAATAAATTGCATAACTCGTTTTTTTAATAATTTCTGGTAAGTTATTTATGTCTTTCCCTTTTGTCATTATTGTTAGCAAATAAGGTCTTTCGTTTAAATAAATAATTGCTGTTTCGTGCATTTGTCGGGTATTTAAATCACCAGACTCACCAAATTTTTCAGCAACATTTATGTTAGATGGAATTGAACTATTTATTCCTTCTTTAAAATCTGATTTACTCAAAAGTTCAATTGCAAACTCAGAGTTATTTAAATTCAAATAATTTGCATTATAAAGTGCATGTAAAAAATAGCTGCATTCTTTTACATTCATTTCATAATCACTGGCATTCCAATCTACTTCTTTAAAACCAAAATCAGTAAATAATTTTTTAAATAATTTAACATCTATTATTTCATTTAATAATAATGTAGCATTGTTATCCGAATATTTAATCATGTATGAAAGCAATTCCTTTACAGTGTTACTTTTGCCAAATTCAATTGCATTTTTTGATACATATTTTGGGTGAACATTTACATTGTAAACTTTGTTATAAGTAATTTTTTTTGATAGTATTTGAGGATTAATTTCACTCATTTTAAGGATTGTAATTAAAGCTGGTACTTTTAAAATTGAGCCAGGAGAATATTTTTCATTTTCATTTAACGCAATCCAATTATTGCTTAAATAATCTTTTAGGTAAAATGACGCAGAAATTATTGAACCATTTTGTTTGTAAAAATCAAAAACTTTTGAAACTTCAGTTTTAATGTAGCTTAGTTTTTCCGATTGACAATCATTGTCAATAAACATTATTGGCTTTATGTATTTATACCCTTTTAATCGAGTAATTTTATAATCTAAACAATCATTATTCACTCTATTCATGTTTATATTTTCAGATGTTGAAGCTACTTTTAAGTTATTTTTCGAATAAATAATTTTTGAAATAATAAATGTTAAAGTAACAGAAGCTACGATAAAGATTATTAATGAAATGAAGGAAAATTTAAATTTAAAAATATTTTTAACCATTTTATTTGATTGATTGTGCTCAAATATATCTTAAAAAATATAGGTTAAAAGCTATATTTTTATACTTACAATAAAATTACAATTGCATTGTAAAATCTATGTAATATTGATGTGTTCAGGTTTTTTAGAAATTAAATTTTTATTTCTTAATTGATTTAAAAAACCTGATTTTTTTAACAATAAATCATAATAATAAGAATTAAAAATAAATTGAAATTAACATTATACAATCAAGCTAAATATTATTTAAGTATTTCAATTTTAGCCATTGTATATATTTTATTGATCTAATTTAAAATCAAAAGGCAATACAAATGAAACTTTAACTAAAATTCCTTCTTGTTTCCCAGTAATCCATTTGGGCATATTTTTTATTACTTTCAAAGCAGCTTCATTTAATAATGGGTCAGATTTCGACAAGATTTCTGGATCAACTAACGAACCATCAATATCAACCCAAAAACGAATTACAACTCGTCCTTCAATATTGTTTTTTTGGGCTTTTTTCGGGTAAACTGTTTTTTTTGAAAGGTATTCATACAATTTAACTTCACCACCTTTAAACTCGGGTTGGGTTCTAAAATTAATGTAGGTTGTATCTTTTCCATTTTGGGTAAAACACTTACCCGAAACAAACTGGCCTTTTTCATAATTATCTATTCTTTTTACTTTTCCATTACTATAATATGCTTCAAATAACCCATCAAGCTCACCGCTTTTATAATTCTGAACTGACCAAATTTTACCTAAATTATAATATTTCCAAACACCTTCTTCTTTGTTATTTTCAAATAAACCTTCTGAAGATATTAAACCTGATTCAATATAATATTTAAAATACCCCTCCTTTATTCTATCTTCTATTGACGAAAAGTATCCTTCCATTTGCAGATTTCCATTAATGTATTAGTCCAATACCTTAAATTGGTCGTTTTCTTTAAAAATAATTCTGTAAAAAGAAACACTGTCTTTATTTGATATTTCATTCCAATTGTCATCATAAAATATGGTATCTTGCTGTTGTTGTGCCAAAGCAAATGAAGGCAAACAAAATAATAAGTAAATAAAAAATGTTTTGGTTGTAATTTTCATATGGTGTGTTTTAAAATTAAAAAAAACATAATTTTTATATTTGATAAGGTCTTTTTGCCTATTTGTTTAGTTTAAATAAAATTGGTAAAACAAAATATTCATATATTGTTTCACAATCAGCTTTTCCCGGAATCCAAAGTGGCATTTTTTTCACTACATAAATTGCTTCTTCATCCAAAATTGGTTGTGGTTCACTTAATATTTGAATACTATCAATACTTCCGTTCTTAGATACCCAAAATCTAATAATTACCCTTCCTTCAATTTTATCTCTTTGTGCTTTTTTAGGATAAATAATATTGTCGGAGAGAAATTTACCCATTGCTTTTTCACCACCAACAAACATTGGATCTGTTATGATTGGTAAATAATCAGCGTTATTTACTTTAGAATCAAAGCATTTTTCTTTGTCTAGAATATCCAATTTAAATTTAGCTTTTCTCTTTAATTCCCCACTTCTATAAAAGCTTTTCAATTCGCCATTTAATAAACCTTTACTGTAAAATGCTTGATACCAGATTTTTCCATTTTCGTAATAAAATTTCCAAGTACCTTCCTTTTCATTATTTTCAAAATTACCTTCCCTTGATAAGTTACCATTTTCATGAAAATATTGAAAATAACCTGTTTTACTTTCTTGCTTCAATGAAACAACAAATCCAATCATTTGAATTTTATTAGAAACATAATAATCTTCAACTTTGTAATTATTTTCCAATTTGGTGGCAATTCTATAAAAATGTACGCTATCCTTTATAGTTGTCTCGCTCCAATTCCTATTATAAAATATGGTATCTTGCTGTTGTTGAGCCAAAGCCAATGAAGGCAAACAAAATAATAAATAAATAAAAATTGTTTTGATTAAGTATTTCATAAAATATTTTTTAAAGTTCAACAATACATTAAATTTCAAAAATAAAAAAAGTGAAAGTCGTTTAAAATAGGAAAGGATGAAAACAAAAAGACCTGACAGGTTTTTTAAAATCTTTCAGGTCTTAATACTTTTAAAAGCAAACTTTTTTTCAATACTTAATCCGTTGCTTAAAAGCAACGGCAATAGATTTTGTTCCCGCACAAAAGCATCCATTGCCGTGCCGATAGTTATCAGCAGGCTTTCATTAGCCAACGGCATATAAAAAAGACCTGACAGGTTTCAAAACCTGACAGGTCTAAGCAAATTACAATCCTGCTAAACTTTGCTTCAATACTTCTATTTTAGCTAAAGCATCATCTTTCTTTTGGCGTTCTTTTTCTACTAATTCGGGTTTAGCATTGGCTACAAATTTTTCATTACTTAACTTCACATCTACACTTGCCATAAAACCAATTAAATATTCAATTTCTTTATTAATTTTTTCAGCTTCAGCTACTGCATCAATTTCTATATTTAATTTAACAAATACTTGATCGGTAGAAACCGATATAGACGCATAATTATGCGTCTCTACAGCGTTAAATAATATACTCGAAACATTGGCCAATTTTTTAATTAAAAACTGGTAAGGTTCGTATAATTCTGTTTGTGTTGTTTTAATAACAATTTCAAATGCTTCTTTCGGACTAATTCCTTTGCTGTTTCGCAACTCGCGTATTTTAGCAATGGTTTCGAATGTATTTTGTAAAGACGTATAATTATACGTCTCTACGTTTGGATATGCGGCAATACAAATACTCTCTCCTTCTTTTCTTTCTGTAATTTCTTGCCAAATTTCTTCTGTAATAAATGGCATAAACGGATGTAAAACCAACATCAATTTTTCAAAGAAAACTACAGTTTGGTCGTAAGTGCTTTGGTTCAATGCTTCGCCATAAACTGGTTTTATCATCTCTAAATACCAAGCGCAGTAATCGTCCCAAATCAATTTGTAAATCATCATTAAGGCTTCGCTTAATTTATAGTCTTTACATTTTTCTTCTATTTCTGCTAAAGCAATATTGAATCTAGCTTCAAACCATTGTTCCGATATTTTATTGCTTGCTAATAAATCTCCCGCAAAATCAGCATCAGGTTTTATGGTTAAACCTTTAACCAAACGGAATGCATTCCAAATTTTATTGGCAAAATTTCTACCTTGTTCTACTTGGCTTTCGTCAAATAAAATATCATTGCCTGCAGGGCTGCAAATAAGCATTCCCATGCGAACACCGTCAGCACCATATTGCGCAATTAAATCTAACGGGTCGGGTGAATTACCCAAAGATTTGCTCATTTTTCTGCGTTGCTTATCACGTACAATTCCTGTGTAATAAACATTGGAAAATGGTTTTTGTCCCATCCATTCGTAACCAGCCATAATCATTCTGGCAACCCAAAAAAACATAATTTCTGGAGCCGTAACTAAATCGTTGGTTGGATAAAAATACTTAATATCTTCTTTGCCTTCTTCCTTAAAACCATCAAAAACACTGATTGGCCAAAGCCACGAACTGAACCAAGTGTCCAAAACATCTTCGTCTTGTTTTAAATCCGAAATACTAAATTCGAAATTCGAATATTTAGCGTTGAAATTAATCATCGCTTCTTCAGCTGTTTTTGCTACAACAAACTCGCCATTTGGAGCAAACCAAGCGGGAATTTGTTGTCCCCACCAAAGCTGACGACTGATACACCAATCCTTAATGTTGTCAATCCAATGCTTGTAAGTGTTTTTCATGTTGGCAGGATGAAATTTAATTTCATCGTTCATTACGGCATCTAACACCTCTGGATTTTTAGCCAAAAACTTTTTCATATCCACCCACCACTGAAGTGTTAATCGAGGTTCAATAACAGCTCCTGTTCTTTCACTTGTTCCAACTTGGTTTTTATATTCTTCTATTTTTTCAATAAATCCAGCTTCTTCTAAATCAATGGCAATTTGCTTTCTAACTGCAAATCTGTCTTTGCCAATATAGCGTTCATCTTGCGCTTTTTCATTTAAAAAACCTTCTTCTGTTAAAATATCAATTACTTCTAAACCATGTTTTTTACCTAAATCATAATCGTTTTTATCGTGAGCAGGTGTAACTTTTAAGCAACCTGTTCCAAAATCCATGGCCACATATTCATCGGCTATGATTTCAATTTCACGATTCACAAAAGGAACCAATGCTTTTTTGCCAATCAAATGCTTAAAACGTTCATCATTCGGGTTTACACAAATGGCAGCATCAGCCAAAATAGTTTCAGGACGAGTGGTTGCAATTACCACAAAATCCGAAATGCTAATATCTAAATTCGAATTTTCATTATTTTTCGAATTTCGAATTTCATTTTTCGAATTTTCAGTTAAATGGTATTTTATGTAAAACAGTTTTGAATTTACGTCTTTAAAAATAACTTCTTCATCGCTTAAGGCTGTTTTACCCAGCGGATCCCAGTTTACCATTCTAAGCTCGCGGTAAATTAGTCCTTTGTTGTAAAGGTCAATAAATACATCAATAACGGCTTCACTTAAACTAGGTTCCATGGTAAATCGGGTTCTATCCCAATCGCAACTAGCACCTAATTTTTTGAGTTGATCTAAAATAATTCCGCCATATTTTTCTTTCCATTCCCAAGCATATTTCAAGAAATCTTCTCTACTTAAATCCGATTTTTTGATGCCACGTTCGCGCAACATTTGAACTACTTTGGCTTCGGTAGCAATACTTGCATGGTCAGTTCCTGGAACCCAACATGCATTTTTTCCTTGCATACGCGCCCTGCGCGTCAATACATCTTGAATGGTGTTATTCAACATGTGGCCCATGTGCAAAACGCCTGTAACATTTGGCGGAGGAATTACAATGGAATATGGTTCACGCTCATCGGGAGTAGCGTGAAAATATTTGTTACTTAACCAGTAACTATACCACTTATCTTCAATTGATTGTGGTGAATATGTTTTTGAAATTTCTTTTGTCATAAACTTTGGGAAGTTAAATATTGTTAGATATAGAAAAAATAGTTTTATAAATTCGAAAAAAATAAATTCGAAATTCGAAACAAATTCTTTTAAAAATTAAATTAATCACTTTCGAATTTGCTTTTTCGGATTTCGGATTTAAAAAAAAACCCCAATTCATTACTGAATCAGGGCTTTCCAATTTAACTATGAAAAAACTAACCTCTTTTCTCTTTAATTTTGGCAGCTTTACCAGTTAAAGCGCGTAAGTAAAACAAACGAGCCCTGCGAACTTTTCCGCGGCTGACCACCTCGATTTTATCGATATTTAAACTATATAAAGGAAAAATACGTTCAACACCAACACCATTTGAAATTTTACGTACTGTAAAAGTTTCAGCTAAATTAGCGTTTCTGCGTTGAAGGCAAACACCTTGATACTGTTGGATACGCTCTTTAGCGCCTTCTCTAATTTTGTAATATACGTTAATAGTATCACCAGCTTTAAAAGCAGGAAATGTTTTTCCTGTAATAAATTCTGATTCAACTAATTTTATTGCGTCTGTAAAATTCATAACTACTTTGGTCAAAAAATTGGACTGCGAAAGTAAGGCTATTTTATAAAAATCCAAATATTTTTAAAAAGAATTTGTATTATTTTTAAATAAAACACAACTGTCAATCTTTTAGCATGTTAGGTCTTCTTTCTTTGGTTCTTTCTATTGATTGTTGCATTTTCCAAGCTTCAATTTTTGCTTGATGACCGCTTAAAAGTATTTCTGGTACTTTCCAACCTTTGTATTCAAAGGGCTTTGTGTAAACTGGTGGACTAATTAAATTATCTTGAAATGAATCGGTTAATGCCGATTGCGCATCGTTTAATACACCTGGTATTAGTCTAACTAAAGCATCAACTACTACGGCTGCTGCTAGCTCTCCTCCGGTTAATACATAATTGCCAATCGATATTTCTTTAGTTACTAAATATTGGCGAACCCTTTCGTCAATTCCTTTATAATGACCGCATAAAATTATTATATTTTTTAAACTTGATAATTTATTAGCCATTGGTTGGCAAAATTCTTCCCCATCAGGACTCATGTATATTATCTCATCGTAGCTTCTTTCAGCTTTTAGTTTTTCTATGCATTTATCAATTGGTTCAATCATCATCACCATGCCTGCACCGCCTCCAAATGCATAATCATCGGCTTGTTGGTGTTTTCCAAAACCAAATTCGCGTAAGTTATGTAAATGTATTTCGGCCAAATTTTTTTGTTGGGCCCTTTTCATTATTGAATGATTAAAAACTTCTTCAATTAATGCAGTATGTAAGGTAATAATATCAACACGCATGGTTATGCAAATTAAAGCTGTTATTTTTTGATAAAAAATTTTATTATCGCATTGATGAAAGAAAATAAATTATTATTAATACTTTTGTTTATTGGATTAAGCGCATCTGCCCAAAAAGTAAAGTTAAAAAATATGATTGATAACACTGCTTTTGGAATGAATGTTTTGCCTCATGAACATTTATTATTTGGTGGTAATCACGTTTTTTACAAATCAATTGGTATGGCAGTAAGTTACCGTTTTGGAATAAGAGATTTTTTAGCACCAAGTCAGTTTGGAACCCCAGGTGATTTGCAAAATTTTGACAGTGTTACTTCAAATAATTTGTTTACAAACAATTCAAATAAAACATACGCTTTTATTTTTGTACCCTCATTTGTAGTGGCATTAACCCACAAAATGCCACTTTATTTTGGTGTGGGAATAACCAGAGAAAGAATTTACAGAGAATATATTGAAAAAGGTACAGGTGAAAAGTTTTGGATAGAAGATAAACGAGATGATAAAATTTTACCCACTTTTACTATTGGAACATTTATTCCAATTTATAGGCGTTTACTTTTAAATGTGGCTTACGACCATTTACCACAATCTGTTTTTATTGGAATTTCAATTAGAAGTTGGGATGCTTGGGATGAATTTAATTAAATATTTTTCACCTTCATGCTGTTACTATTATCAATTTTATGGATTTATTTTTAATCATTAAGTAATTATATATTTATATTTGAGGATTAAATTCCTTCCATTGAAATCAGCTAAACTTTTTACCAGTAAAAACATCGATTTTTTTTCAGCAATAGCCGAAATTGATTTGCAATTGCCTTACGTTGAAAAAGGAATTAGTGCTGGTTTTCCTTCGCCTGCCGATGATTTTATAGATGCAACCATTGATTTGAATAAAGAATTTATTAAAAATCCTTCAGCTACTTTTTATGGACGTGTAAAAGGAAATTCGATGAAAAATGCGGGCATTGACAATGGCGATTTATTAATAATTGATAAAAGCCTTGAGCCCAAAGATGGTAAAATTGCGGTGTGTTATATTGATGGAGAATTTACTGTAAAACGCATAAAACTTGACAAAGATTGCCTTTGGTTAGTACCCGAAAACGATTTATATAAACCCATAAAAGTAACTGCCGATAACGATTTTATAGTTTGGGGAATGGTGGTTCATGTTATTAAGTCATTCTAAATTATGTTTGCGTTAGTTGATTGTAATAATTTTTATGCTTCGTGCGAAAGGGTTTTTAGACCTGACTTAAATGGCGTACCAATTGTAGTTTTATCAAACAACGATGGTTGTGTAATTGCTCGAAGCAACGAAGCCAAAAAACTAGGAGTGCCCATGGGTGCTGTGGCTTATCAGTTTCAAGAAATGTTTACCCAAAACAATATTCAGGTTTTTTCATCGAACTATGCTTTGTATGGCGACATGAGTGCGCGGGTAATGAATTTACTTTCGCAATTTGCTCCCGAAATAGAAGTGTACAGCATTGATGAAGCTTTTTTGTTATATGATAAATGCGATTATTTAAACTTAGCAGATGAAGCTTTAAAAATAAAAAAAGTAGTTACCAAAAGTACTGGTATTCCAATAAGTATAGGTTTTGCTCCTACCAAAACATTGGCTAAGGCAGCCAATAAAATAGCTAAAAAATTTGCTGAACGTACCAGTGGAATTTATATTATTGATACTGACGAAAAGAGAATAAAAGCACTAAAATGGTTGCCCGTTGAAGATGTGTGGGGAATAGGCAGAAGGCTTTCGAAAAGGCTTTTTGAAATTGGAGTTAAAACAGCTTACGATTTTACTCAACTAAACGATGATTGGGTAAAAAAGAAAATGAGTGTAGTAGAGTTGAGGTTAAAACATGAATTGGAAGGCAAACCAACACTTGAAATGGCAGATACAGCGGTAGCTAAACAAAATATAGCTACTACACGATCGTTCGACCATAACTATAAAGAGTTGGCAGTGTTGCAAGAAAGGGTTTCGACTTTTGCGGCTAGTTGCGCACAAAAATTGCGTAGACAAAAAAGCTGTTGCAATGCCATCATGATTTTTTTGCATACCAACGGACATAGAAAAGATTTGCCGCAATACAGCCAAAATATTGTTGTTAAAACACCTTATCCTACTAACTCAAGTATAGAAATTGGTAAGTTTGCATTAGAAGGATTGGCAAAAATTTATAAAGAAAATTATTATTACAAAAAAGCAGGTGTAGTGGTAATGGATATTACTCCTGAAAACAGAAAACAATTTTCGTTATTTGAAAATAGCAATCCCAAACATTTATTGTTAATGCAAGCAATGGATAAATTGAACAAAACCATTGGCAACCAAAAAGTAAAATTAGCTCGGCACGATTTGGGACGAACTTGGAAAATGAAACAAGAACGCTTGTCGCCTAGGTTTAGTACTAACCTAAAAGAAATTATTGAAGTAAAAACTCATTAGTTAGGCAATGCTTTTATCACCATATTTTTTTAATCGTTTGCGTTTATGAATTGTTTGCCCATTCAATTCTTTCGATATTACACTTATGCTACCATCTCTCTCAAGCATTATTAATTCGGCATCACTTATATTTTTTAAACCATGTTCTCTTGCTACTGCTTCCAGTTCTTCGTGAGATATTTTTTGGGAATTTAAGTTTTCCTTTTTAATAAATCCTTTATAAACCAACATTACAGGCTCTCCTTCTAATATTTTACTAAAAAAATTACTTTTAAACGATATATATTTTATAATATAATTTAATAAAAACAAAGTGAATGCTGCCAATAATCCGCCTTGCAATGTAGTATCATCGCCTACCATAGCATTTTGAACTGCATTGCTTATTAATAAAATTAAAACCAAATCGGTAATGCTTAATTGCGAAAGCTCTTTTTTACCAAATAAACGAATAGCCAAAACTATAAAAGCATAAACTGCAAGAGAGCGAAGTACAATCTCTAAATATGGATTCATTTTAATTTGATTATTTTGCACACCAAATATAATTAAAATAATGACAAACAAAATTGCATTTATTACCGGTGCATCGGCAGGAATAGGGGAGGCTACTGCCAAACTTTTAGCTTTAAATGGATATGATTTAATAATAACAGGAAGAAGGCAAGAAAGACTAAAAAAATTAGCAATTGAATTAACCACTGAGTTTAATATAAAAGTACTTCCTTTGGTGTTTGATGTGCGCGTTCAAAGCCAAGTACAAGCTGCCATTGAGGGGTTGGATTCTGATTGGAAAAACATAGAAGTATTGGTAAATAATGCTGGATTAGCAAGTGGTTTATCACCAATTTACGATGGCGAATTGAGCGATTGGGAAGCTATGATTGATACCAACATAAAAGGATTATTGTACGTAAGTAAATTTATTTTACCTATTTTAAAAAACAATCAAAAAGGCCATGTAATCAATATTGGTTCCATAGCGGGTAAGGAAGTGTATAATAACGGAAATGTATACTGTGCTACCAAACATGCAGTGGATGCTTTGAGCAAAGGAATGCGCATTGAGCTTGCGCCTTTTGGAGTTAAAGTAACTGCTATTCATCCTGGGGCTGTTGAAACAGAATTCTCCATAGTTCGTTTTCATGGCGATGAAGAGAAAGCCAAAAAAGTGTATGAGGGCTTTGAAAACCTAGTGGCTAACGATATAGCCGAAGCCATTTGGTTTTGTATTAACAGGCCGTTTAGGGTAAATATAAATGAACTAATTATTATGCCAACTGCACAGCCCATAGCGAGTATTATTAATAGGAAGTAAATTATGAATTATGAATTATGAAATTGTTTACATATCAACTCTCAACTCCCAATTCTCATTTCCCATTTCTCATCTCCAATTCCGCATTTTTTTCATTCCGAACTTCGTATTTTCAATAAACTAATAAATAGAATAAGTCGTTAATTAAAAATGGATTTTAAAAAATATAATCAAACTATTTGGCTTTTTTGTTGTGTTTTGTTTTGTGTAAGTTTATCTTTTTATAGGGTTTATTATACTCAAAAAAACTTCTTCCTTTTTCTTAACTGGAATTTGCTTTTAGCTATAGTTCCTTATTTACTTAGTAGTATTTTAATAAGTAATAAATTTTTAAGAAACAGTAAAATTGCTTTTGTCATTGTACTATTAGTTTGGATTTTATTTTTCCCTAATTCTCCTTATATTTTTACCGATTTGTTTCATATTAAAGTTAGAAAAATTATACCGATTTGGTATGATTTAGTTTTAATACTTCCATTTGCTTTTACAGGTATTTTATTTGGTTTTAAAAGCCTTTATCATTTGGTTAAAATTTCATCACCATATATTAATTTAAAAATTCAAAATATTTCAATTGTATTTTTATTTTTTTTAAGCAGCTATGGAATTTATTTGGGAAGGTTTTTAAGATGGAACAGTTGGGATTTAATGAATGAACCTTTTAAACTATTAAATGATATTGGTGAACATATAGTTAACCCTAGCGAAAATGCTTCAGTATGGGGAATGACAATTATAATGGGATTATTTTTAAATATGCTTTACTGGAGTTTGAAAATTTTAAAATAATTTTTTTAATAGGAAAAAACCAATGATGTTTTTTAATTTATAGGAATTATGTTTGCTGCCTAATTTTTATAAGTATGAATAAAATATTTTTGATATTAAAACGTGAGTTTTTAACCCGTATTAAAAAGAAGTCGTTTTTAGTAATGACAATTTTATCGCCTTTATTAATAGTATTATTTTATGCAATAATTATATATTTTACTATTAATGGACCGGGAAATGAAGAGGTAAAAACCGTTTTTGTTGATGATGATTATTTTGAATTTGTAACCAATAAATTTAATAATAATAAAGTATTTAAATTTGAATATGGAAGCACCGAAACTCTTACTCCTGCTGAGTTTTTAAAAGCAAATCCTAAGTATTTTGCATTGCTACAGCTCCCTGATTCGTTTGGTATAAATAACTTACAAGGAGTTAAGTTTTCTGCTGTAGAGCAGCCCAGCATTTCACAAATTGATTATGTAGAAAATGAAATTGAAAAAATAATTAAAAACGAACAACTGGCACATCTTAAAATAGATGAGGTTATTATTAAGAAAATAAATGATACTAAAGTAATAATCAATTCATCCAAAATTAATTTAGAAAACGCTACCGAAGAGTCTTCAAACTCGGGAGCAGCAACTGCTTTAGGAATGGGAGGTGCTTTGCTTATTTACATGTTTATTTTTTTATATGGCGTAATGGTTATGAAAGGAATAATTGAAGAAAAAACCAATCGCATTGTAGAAATTTTAATTTCATCGGTTAAACCTTTTCAGTTAATGATGGGTAAAATATTAGGAATTGCTGGTGTGGGATTGTTACAATTTATTATATGGGTTACGTTAATTTTATTAGTAATGCCTTTGGTTAGTTCATTATTAATGGGCGATAATGTAAAAGAAATGGCAAATGTAGCATCCAGTATACCTGACACCATGCCTGCAAAAGCCATAAGTGGCAATGCTTTTTTAGATGGTTTATTGGCCTTTAATTATCCTTATTTAATTTCTGTATTTATATTTTATTTTATTACAGGTTATTTGTTTTACGGAGCTTTGTTTGCAGCAATTGGCAGCGCGGTAGACAATGAAACCGATACCCAACAATTTATGTTACCTGTTACTATGCCTTTAATTTTTTCAATTGCATTAGCACAAGGTTTGGTGTTAAATGCACCCAATGGAACAGCAGCATTTTGGCTTTCCATTATACCTTTTACTTCACCTGTAGTTATGATGATACGATTGCCTTTTGGTGTGCCAACTTGGGAGTTATTATTATCAATGGCATTAATGGTATTTGGTTTTATGTTTACCGTTTGGCTTGCATCGCGCATTTACCGAATTGGTATTTTAACCTTTGGTAAAAAACCTACTTATAAAGAAATTTGGAAATGGATAAGAATGAGCAATTAACTAATGAGTATTGAGCATCCATTTAGAATAAGCAGTTATCGAAATTTTATTTTCACCCGTTTTTTTTTAACACTTGCCTACCAAATTATAGCGGTAATTATTGGTTGGCATATTTATGCAATTACAAACGATGTGTTGGCTTTAGGTTTAATTGGTTTGGCAGAAGCAGTTCCTGCATTAAGTATTGCTTTGTTTGCTGGACATGTAGCAGATAAACACAACCGAAAAAAAATAATGCAATTTAGTATGCTTACCATGTTGGCTGGTGCAATTGGTTTATTAATCGTTACTTCATCAAATTATTTACCTGCTTTTCAAGTAAATTTTATTTATATTTTAGTAATGCTAATAGGCTTAGGAAGGGGTTTTTATGCTCCTGCTGGGCAATCCATTTTAACACAATTGGTAAGTAAAGAGCAATTAGTTAAAGGCAGTACTTTTTACAGCACCACTTGGCAAATAGCCTCCATTGCTGGGCCAGCAAGTGCAGGTTTTTTGTATAATTACTTGGGAATAACTTATAGTTTTTTAGTAATTATTTGTTTGTTTTTAATGGCTTTTACTTTTTTAAGTTTAATTAAAGTAAATAAACATTTGGTGCAAATGAAAGTACAGTCTATTTGGTTAAACTTAGCAGAAGGTATAAAATATGTATTTAATAATAAAATAATTTTAAGTGCACTTTCACTCGATTTGTTTTCGGTATTATTTGGAGGAGCAGTGGCTTTATTGCCTGCATTTGCCCACGAAATATTAAATGTAGGAGCAACGGGTTTAGGCTACCTAAGAGCTGCTCCAGCCTTAGGTGCTAGCATTACCATGATAGTATTTTCGTTTTATGGAAGTTTTAATAAACCCGGACAAACTTTAATATTTGTAGTTGCAGCATTTGGTGCTTGCATGATTGGTTTTGGGTTAAGTACCAATTTTTACCTAAGCATTTTTCTTCTATTTTTAAGTGGCGCATTCGATAGTATCAGTGTAATTATCCGGGGTGCCATTATGCAACTATACGTTCCTGATGATATGCGAGGTAGAGTATCTTCAATTAACACCATTTTTATAGGAAGTTCAAATGAAATAGGTGCTTTTGAAAGTGGGGTAGCTGCACGTTTTTTAGGCTTAGCTCCATCGGTAGTTTTTGGCGGAATGGCCACTCTTACGGTTGTACTTATTGCACAATGGAAAGCAAAAGCTTTAAAAAGTATGAAGTTTAATTAATAGTTGTGAGACCATAGTTTATGGACGATAGACGATAGAAAAGTAAATGAAAGAGAATAGACGTTAAAATCAATTAACATCTATTCTTTCTCATTCGCCAAACATATTATTTATTTACAAACCCATCACTGGTTTGTTTTTAGGATACCTAATTTCGTAAGTAAAAGTTATTTTCTTAGTGTCTTTTACTCCCAATTTTACTCGCCATTTTAACTTGCCAGTTAGTTCATCTAGTTCGGCATCATCGCTGTTTATTAGTTTTACTTTTATTTCTTCAGTGCCTTGTACTATTGGTATTTGGTCTTCTAACTCAATTTCTAAATTTATGTTTTTAGTATTACGAACCATCAATTCTATGGTGCGGGTTTCAACTTTTTCGTTGTCAATAAACTTTACTTTAAATTTTTCTTTAATTTTTTTACGAGTAATTATAATGCTTTTATCTCGACCTAGATTTACATTTAATGTATCAGAATTGCTATTTGCGTCTAAATACATTTCTCCTACATAAGTTCCATCAAAGTACAACCGAGCACTACCTGGAATTATATTTAAATCTTCCCAACCTACAATTTTTGCTTGCAAAAATGCATCTTTACATAATTTTGGAACAGCAGCAAAAGCTAAAAGCATAGGAACTGTTTTTTGGTTTATCATTACTTTATGAGCTCTGCCATCGCTGGCAATGTTATAGTTCAATTTTATTTCATATTCGGTTCGAATTAAATTTTGATTAATGTTTATATAATTAGTTAAAGGTTTTTCTTCAATTTGACTTAAACTTTCGCTTTTTACATCATCAGCATCTACCATTAAACTTTTTCGAGTTGCTTGTACAGGTGCTAAAGCGTTTGATAAATAATTAATGCTTTGCTTTTGTCTATATTCTAAAAAACTTAAATACCATGGTGTTAATTCAGGTTTAAAATTGGCTTCATTTGGGTTCGATGTACTTAAAGTTAAATTAGCATTTTTCCAATCTAAACCCGAGTTTTGGGTAATATTTGCAAAGTATTTTAATTGAAAATTATTGGTTAGTGTAGTTGCTTGCAAATCGTACATTGGAACCCAACTTGCATTTGCAATTAAGTAATTAAAATTAACTTGTGTTTGCAATGTAGTTTCGGCATATACTGTAACAATTACTTGGTAAATGGGTTGCGTTTCTTCTATATTTATTTCGCTATTATTGCTTTGTAAATCATATAATAGTTGTAAACGTTCATTAAGTTTAGTTACTACTTTTAAGTTTTTACTTTTTTGTATTTCCACTTTTGTTTCTTGCTCATGTATTTCATTTAGCTTGGCTTTTAAAAAAATAAGGCTGTTTTGCAGCAATAAAAGCGAATCGTTAAATAGCTCGCCTCGCATTAATTTATTGTTGGTTAATAAACTTTTTTCGTTAGCCAATACCTTTAGTTTATTGTTTAAATCGATTTCTATAAACTTAAAATTTTCTAATGAATCTTGCACCCTTTCTATTTCTATTTCATACTTTTTTGTAGGTTTAGGTTGCTCTTTATACTTTATGTTTTGCCTTACTTCCATTACAGTTCCTTCTTTGCTATTGGCTTGCAGCGAGGTAACATTCATATTGGGCGAAATATTTTCAAAAACTAAATCGTTAATACCTTGATTTAAATTAATGGTTTCGTTGTAAAATAAATGTGCTCCTTGTAAATAAACTGTTGCCCGTTGCAGTTTTGCTTTAATGGGTTTGTTTTGAGCGTAAGTAAATGTACTCAATAATAAAACGGCACTTAAAAATAATGATTTCATATGTAAAATTTAATTTGATTTACCCCTTAGAAACATTTAATAATTAAATTCCATAAAATTATTTCATATTTGTTTTTTTTGAACAACACTTTAAACATAAAGAGCGATGAAGATTTGGTATTAGAATACCAAAATACCAAAAACAATTTGGTGCTTGGCGAATTATTTAAACGCCATTCGCTTATGTGTTTTGCAGTTTGCAATAAATACCTTAAAAATGAAGATGCAGCCCATGATGCTGCGATGAATATTTTCGAAAAACTTTTTACCGATTTACAAAAGCATCAAATTACAAATTTTAAAAGTTGGTTATATACAGTTTGTAAAAACCATTGTTTTATTTTATTGCGTAAACCTAACAAATTGGTAAGTATTAACCAAGGTGAGGAGGAAAATGAAAATATTTTTATGCAATTGGGTGCAATTTTGAATCAGGATGATGACAAGGCAGAAAAAGAAGAAAAATTAGTAGCTGTTGAAAATGCAATTTTAAATTTAAAAGACAAACAACGCGAATGCATTGAACTATTTTACCTTAAAAATAAAAGTTATATTGAAATTGCTAATCAAACTGGTTACACCGAAAATGAAGTGAAAAGTTATATTCAAAATGGCAAACGAAATTTAAAAATAATATTAGAAGAAAAAGGAATAACCATTGGGTTAGCCCTATTTTTATGGATACAACAAAGTGCATAGAAAATAATATTTGGGAAGCTTATGCTAATAATACCATTAGCGAAGTCAACTTAGTTTACATGAAAAAACATGTAAAAACATGCGAATTATGTGCCGATGTAAAAGAAGGAATTGATGCCATGTTGGATAAAGGTTTATTGATTGATAAGGTTAATAAAGTTAATAAAGCAGTGGATGAAATAATTAAACAAAAAAATAAAATTAAACCATTGATTTGGTATTGGAGTGCAGCAGCTATTTTATTGGTAAGTTTTGGTTTGGTGTGGTACAACACACAAAATTTAAATAACGAATTTGCAGAAAATAAAACAAAAAATGAAGCCATTCCACCCGCAGTTTTTGAACAGTTAGATACTACTGCTTTTTTAACACAGAAAGAAAATAAACAAGATAAAGTACTAACCGATAACTATAACCCCAAAGCAATAAAAGAGGTAATTATTGATCAAGAAAATGAAAATAATTTAACTGCTCCTCAAATTTTACAAGATGATGTTTCAAAAGAATCGATGGGTGAGACAGTTCAAACAGAAAGTATAAAAGCATTAGATGATAAGAAGTTATTTGAGGCTGATGACCCAACACCTGTTAGAAAAGATGAAGTAGTTATTAAAAGTGCTTCAAAAGCCAAAGCTGCCAGCATTCCACAAGCATATAGCAACCAAATGCAAAATAATAATATTGATTTTTATTTAAATCAAAAACAAGATACCATTAATTTAGAAACAGCAGAAAAATTATTTAATAAAAGCCAATTCGACAGTAGCTTATTTTATTTAAATAATATTAATAATTTTAATGAAGAGGCCCAGTTTTTAAAAGCACAAAATTTAGTTAAAACTCAAAAATTTTCAGAAGCTAAAATATTGTTAGAAGCGTTAATTAAATATAAAGGAAAGAAAGAAAAAGAAGCGAAGAAGTTGTTGAAAAGTTTGAAATAGATTTGGGAATGGGAAATGGGAGTTGGGAAATGAGCAATAGGAAATGAGCAATAGGCAATGAGCAATATGCAATGAGCAATATGCAATGAGCAATATGCAATGAGCAATATGCAATGAGCAATATGCAATGAGCAATATGCAATGAGCAATTCTCTAAATCTCTAAATCAACAAATCTCTAAATCACCAAATCTCTAAATCACCAAATCTCTAAATCACCAAATCTCTAAATCAACAAATCTCTAAATCAACAAATCTTTAAATCAACAAATCTTTAAATCAACAAATCTTTAAATCAACAAATCTCTAAATCAACAAATCTCTAAATCAACAAATCTCTAAATCAACAAATCTTTAAATCAACAAATCA